>Ga0172371_10002469_pt1 | contig 29349 bp, 25 predicted proteins | sample Lak12m_FD_114543 | JGI IMG/M metagenome (GOLD analysis project Ga0172371, IMG submission 114543) | Freshwater microbial communities from Kabuno Bay, South-Kivu, Congo - kab_022012_12m | ecosystem: Environmental > Aquatic > Freshwater > Lake | place: Democratic Republic of the Congo: South-Kivu...
TGCCGTTAAATTTTCTGAATCTTGATACCGGCATTGAAGGCCAGGCACATACTCAGGACCTGAGCGCCAAAGGTATCGGCATGATAGGGGATTACCGGTTTGAGCCGAAGACCCCTCTTGAAATGTGGCTAAACATTCCCGACAAAGGAGAGCCGCTTTATTTAAGGGGAGAGGTGGTCTGGTCAAAACCGCAAGGGGTAAATGAATACCGCAGCGGCATAAATCTGGAGAAAGCGGACCTGATGGGCCTCTCACGGGTCCTCAGATTTTGAGAAAGACAAAAAACCTTGACCAACAGGTTAAAATATGTTAACTTTGAGCATTACGTCTTTTTATAACCTATCCCCGGGGAAACCCCCCCACGATCAATGGAAGGAGTATTAAGATGTTGATTAGGAACGTAGTCTTGTGTGTTTTTGCGTTATTTTCACTTTTAGGCTGTTCCGGCCAAAAGACCGATTCCAAGCCCGTCATTACTGTCTGGCACTGGATGACAGACAGGGACCCCGCCTTTCAAGCACTAGCTAAAAAATATGAAGCTTTAACCGGAATAAGAGTTAACTTCGAACTTTACGCCCCGTCGGATGCGTATTCGCAAAAGATCCGCGCCGCTGCGCAGGGAACCAACCTGCCGGATATCTTTGGTATCCTGGGAGAAAAAAGAGATTTCGCGTCTTTCATCAAGGCCGGCCATATCCTGGATATCACCCCCTATATGGAAGCCGATAACAACGCCTGGAAGAATAAATTATTTTCCAAGGCCCTGGCGGTGAATGAATTTGCTCCCGGCAACAGTTATGGGATCAATCCCGGTATATTTGGAGTTCCCATAGATATCATGACTATCCAGATGGTCTATAATAAGAAGCTTTTTGAGCAGTTGGGACTGAATCCCAACCGTCCTCCCAGGACATTCCAGGAGCTCCTGGAGATAGGCGCTAAAATCCGGGCCGCGGGGATGCAGGGCCTGGTTTCCGGATGGGGCGAGGTATGGATGATCGATTGCCTGGCGAATAATTACGCTTTTAATATAATGGGCAAAGATAAGGTGTTGGCTACTATAAAGGGAGAGGTCCCTTATACTGACCCGGACTGGATCAGGGTATTTTCTCTTTTTAAGCAGATGCAGGAGTCCGGAGTTCTGGCCAAAGGCATAGTTACCATGATTAACAAGTCCGCCGAACAGCTATTCGCGAATGAAAAAGCGGTTTTTGCCTTTAACGGCTCATGGTGCGTGAATGTTTATAAAGGAATGAACCCGAACCTTGAGTATGGGGCACTGCTGCCGCCGGCGGCTTCGGAGAAATATCCCATATCCATCTGGGGAGGGGCAGGCTCATCTTTCATGGTAAATGCCCGCTCTAAGAATAAGGAAGAGGCGGTGAGGTTCCTGGCCTGGCTTACTGACCAGGACCAGCAGGCGTATTTAGCGCAGGAGACCAATAACCTGCCCGCTAACAAAAACAGTTTAGCCAGAATCCCGGAGATACTTGCCCAGTTTAGCCGCGGCATGGATTATGCAACTCATCCGAATATATGGGGGGTTTCGGAGTTTTCCCTGGTCATCGAGGCCTTTGACCGCGGTATCCAGTCCATTATTATCGGAGAAAAAACCCCGGAGCAGGTGGCCGGTGAAGTGCAGGGCATCAAGGAGCGGGAGTTAGCCAAGAGAAGGGCAAGATGAAGATAAAAGGAGCGCTGGAAAATTATACTTTTGTATTGCCGGCGGTAGCGATATTCTCCGTGTTTTATGTCATTCCTTTTGTCTGGGTTTTTCAGCTCGGGCTTTTTGAGTGGGACGGGATCTCCTTTACCAGGATGTTTGTGGGTTTGCAGAATTTCAAAGAGATCTTTTTTCAAGACAAGAGCTGGTGGCAGTCAATGTGGAATGCCTCTTATATTACGCTTATTGCCCTTACCTTCCAGAATATCCTTGCCTTTATGCTTGCCTGGGCCTGCGACCGCGAGATCAAAATGAAGAATTTCTACCGGGTGATATTTTTTATCCCCCCGGTGTTATCGGAGGTAGTCGTAGGCATGGCCTGGCGTTTTATCATTAACGACATTGACGGCGCCAATATCATTAACCGCACGCTTACCGGCATGGGTATGCCTAATTTAGTGCATAATTGGCTCTCTGACCCGAATACCGCGCTGACCACCGTGGCTTTAGTGCATTGCTGGAAAGGATTTGGCTGGGGTTTTCTGATCTTCCTGGCAGGCCTGCAGACCATTCCCCGTGAACTTTACGAAGCAGCGCGCGTGGACGGGGCCAGCGCCTGGCAGTCATTCAGGAAAATAACCATACCGCTTATGGTTCCAGTCATGGTCCTGGTGGCTATCCTTACGGTGTTAGGCACGATGCAGGTATTTGTCCTGATCGTCAGCCTTGTAGGAGGGGAGTTTGCCGGCCATACTTCAGTGCCGGTCTTAAGGATCCTGGCTTCAATGCGCGGCTCATCGCGTTTTGGTTATGCCTGCGCCCAGGGGATCACTTTTGGAATGGTGCTGATAGCGATATCATTTATCCAATACCGGTTTTCCAAGAACCGGCAATAGCTTTGGGATGGAAGAGAGATAGGGGAAGAAATTGAAGGCAGCGGCATATTATAAAACAAAAAAATTCGCGGTGAATACATTAATTCACCTGTTTCTTATCAGCGTGGCGATAACCTGCCTGTATCCTTTACTCTGGATGATCGCCTCCAGCTTAAAGACCCAGGATATGATCTTTAAGGATATCTCTTTGGTCCCCCATCAGTTCCGCCTGGAGAATTATCTTAGGGCCTGGCAGGAGGGCGGGTTTGGACGCAATTTCCTGAACAGCATCCTGTATACTTCTTCGGTAGTATTGGGCATAGTGATCATTTCTTCAATGGCTGCCTATGCTTTCAGCCGCCTGCATTTCCCGGGACGCAAGGTTTTGTTCATTATGTTCATGGCGGCAATGATGATTCCCATCCCGGGAAGCTTTGTGGCTCTCTATGTTTTGCTGAACAAACTGCATTTAAGGAATACCCCCATCGGTTATATCCTGTGTATGATCAATGTCGGGCTATCCACCAGCATTTTCCTGCTCAAGACATTTTTTGACAAGATGCCCAAGGAATTGGAGGATGCCGCCCGTATTGACGGCTGCTCAAAGCTGGGGATCTGGTGGCATGTTGCCCTGCCCCTGGCCAAGCCGGTATTGGCGGTGGTGATCGTTTTTAACGCGCTTACCGTCTGGAATGAATATATCCTGGCCCTGATCATCTTTGATAACCGGCAGTTCATGCCGTTGCAGGTTGCGCTGCAGACATTCCAGGGAGAATTCGTGACCAATTATCCGTTATTAATGGCGGGCCTGACCATTACCGCCTTACCTATTATTATAGTGTATCTGTTGATGCAGAAATATATTGTCAAAGGGGTCACCCAGGGAGCGATAGTAGGATAAGATGTTAAACTCTAAACCCGAAACTCTAAACCCGAAACAAACTCGAAATTCTAAATCCGAATGGTTTCGGATTTCGGATTTGTTTAGGATTTCGAGTTTAGGATTTCGAGTTTTCTTGATGATGGCCTGTCTCTCTATCAGCGCGTTGGCCGCTGAACCTGCTGCTAAGCCATCATCGGGCGAGCTTACGACCAAGGCCTGGATAGCCCACGGCAAAAAGGATATTGAGGCCACCTTTAAATATACCCAGGAGTGTATTGACCTATACCAGGAGCAGGCGCTAAAGGAGCAGGCAACTTTGAGCAGCCTGCCTAAAAATAGGAAAGAGATCGAGGCAGTGCAGGCTTTAAATGACGTGGCCACCTGTTATTTTATCCAGGCAGAGAGCCTGATGCGCCAGAATAAGCTTGAAGATGCCAAGAAGATATTTAAGCTGATCGTTGATAAATATTCTTACGGCCAGGGATGGGATCCCCGCGGCTGGTTCTGGTCAATAAGACTTGCTTCGGAGCAGAGCATAAAGAAGATTGAGACCGGCTCCATTGAAATAGAGGAGAAGAAAAAGGTCAGCCAGCTGCCTACAAAAGTCGTTTTGTTCGAGCCCGGCACGGAGGAATTCGTGGATTACGCCAAATACGGCCAGTTCCAGAATGCGGGGACCAAAGATTATAAATATGTAGTTACCGACCAACCCGGACTGATCGCCGCGGTCGGAGAAGGTGTTTATCCCAATTCAGGCGCGGTAAGGCGGGATCCGGAGCTAAAGAAGGCGATAAAAGAAAAACGCCTGGAGGGGGACATCTGGGATTTTATTTATTCCCCGGATATGGAGGCGGCATTCTTGAAATGGGCTACCTCCAGCGAGCCGCAGGCAGTAAAATTATTCTGCACCGGGCTTATCTTAGAGCGTTCAGGCATGATTACCCAGGCAATTAAATGTTATTACGCTATTGTCGTGCATTTTCCCGGCGGTTATGGCTGGACCTATTGGCATACCCCCTGGTATGTCGGCCAGGCAGCCATTGCCAAGATAAATTTTCTTTTGCGCCGCAATCCCCAGCTGGGTTATAAGCTGGAGGGAGCCGAGGTCAACATTATCAATGGCTTTGATAATGATATCTCTAACGATACTGCCGTGGCTAATCCGGGAAGATTCGTTAAGGTTGACCTGGCGCAGGAGGCAGCGAAGGCCAAGCCCACAGCCGATTCTTTGAGGATCAAGAAAAAAACAGGTAAGGGCAAGGTACGCCTGGTGCAATATGAGAATAATGACTGGCAGCTGTTGGTTGAGGATAAGCCTTATATAATCAGAGGGATCACCTATGCCCCGACTAAGGTAGGCCAGTCCCCGGACGAAGGGACGCTGGGCAACTGGATGGAGGAGGACTTTAACAAAAATGGCAAGATCGACGGCCCGTATGACGCCTTTGTAGATAAAAACAAGAATAACCTGCAGGACGCCGATGAACCGGCTGTAGGAGATTTTAAGCTGATGCAGGATATGGGCGTAAATACCATCCGACTTTATCATCATCCACTTAAGGTGAACAAGCAGCTTATGCGGGATCTTTATAATACTTACGGGATCCGGGTGATCATGGGGGATTTTCTCGGCAAATACGCCCTTGGGTCAGGGGCCAGCTGGAATCCCGGCACAGACTACAAGAACGAAGAACATAAGAAGAATATGATCGAGTCGGTCAAAAAGATGGTCAATGAATACAAGGATGAGCCGTATATTTTATTCTGGCTCCTGGGCAATGAGAATGTTTACGGCTATGCCTGTAATGCCAATGAGGAGCCCGACACGTTTTTTAAATTCGCCAATGAGGTTGCCAAGATCATCAAATCAATCGACCAGGAGCATCCGGTGGCCATATGCAGCGGAGATATCCTATTCCTGGATAAGTTCGGCAGGAACTCACCCGATATAGATATTTTCGGCACCAATGCCTATCGCGGGGATTACGGGTTTGGGGCATTCTGGAGGCAGGTTAAGGAGGAATCAGGCAAGCCCGCTTTTATCACCGAGTTTGGCTGCCCGGCTTATGCCGAAGGGAAAAGCGCTGATGAAGCCGAAGAGCTGCAGGCGCAATACCATTTAGGCTCCTGGGAGGATATCCAGAATAATACGGCTTTTAGTGGTGGAGAAGGAAGTGCCTTGGGTGGAGTGGTTTTTGAATACCTGGATGAATGGTGGAAGGCTTATGAGCCGGCTCTCCACGATACCAAGGGATTGTGGGCAGGGCCTTTCCCCGACGGGTATATGCATGAGGAGTGGCTGGGCATGTCCGGCCAGGGTGATGGGAAGTTAAGCCCGTTCTTAAGGCAATTGCGCAAGGTTTACTATACGTATCAGAAAAAGTGGAAGTAAAAGTAAACTCGAAATCCGAAACCTTAAACTCGAAACAAACCAGAAATCCGAAACTCGAAACTGCAGTGTCTGGGTTTTATTTCTGATTTAGAATTTGTTTAGGATTTCGGGTTTAGACTTTCGGATTTTATTAATTCACAAGAAGCAGCAACAGAAAGGGAGGTGGGTATGAAAAAGTTACTGGCGGTATTGTTAGCCCTGATCCTTATGGCCCCGGCAATAGCTATGGCCGAGGATAAGGCAGCTAACACAGCCAAGGAGTTTGTGGTCTTCCTGGACAAAAATTCCCGGGAGAATCATTTTATTCCTTCGGGCTGGATGGGTGATTACGGCGATATCAAGATGAACGACCAGTCGGCGGATAGCCCGCGCTCTGGCATAAGCAGCATCCAGTTCGTCTACAGCGCCAAAAAATCGCAGAATCAGGGTTGGGCAGGCGTTTACTGGCAGAACCCGGCGAACAACTGGGGAAATAAAAAAGGCGGTTTTGACCTCACTGGAATGACCAAGCTTACCTTTTGGGCAAGAGGCGCAAAAGGCGGGGAGATAATCCAGAAGGTAATGGTCGGCGGTATCAAGGGCACTTACCCGGATACGGTATCGGTGGAAATGGGTCCGCTTGAATTAACCAATACCTGGAAACAATATACCGTTAACCTGGTAGGCAAAGACCTCTCATATGTTAACGGCGGGTTCGGCTGGGCCACGACCGCGGATCTAAATCCGGATGGAGCCACATTTTATATTGATGATATAAAATTTGAGGTTGATCCGAATTTAAAGCCGCAAGGCCGGGTGCAGCAGGCTATGCCGTTTTATGTTTATGCCGACAGATCATCCATAGCCAATCATTTTATTCCTTCCGGCTGGATGGGCGATTACGGAGATATAAAGTATGACGGCTCCTCAAAGGAGGATGCCTATTTAGGGGATACCTGCATCAAGATAGTCTACAACGGCAAGGCAACTCAGGGAGCGCGCTGGGCAGGGATCTTCTGGCAGAACCCGGCGAACAACTGGGGCAGCGTTGACGCAGGCTTTGACCTTTCCAAGGCCGCCAAGCTTACCTTCTGGGCGCGCGGCGCCAAGGGAGGGGAGCGCATAGAAGAGTTCAAGGTCGGCGGTATTATGGGAGAATTCTCGGATTCAGACAGCGCCAGTATCGGCCCGGTCATCCTGAACAAGGAATGGACGCAATATACTATTGACCTAAAGGGCAAGGATATGTCATACATCATCGGCGGATTTGTCTGGGCAGCTAATGTGGATAATAATCCCGAAGGCGCTACCTTCTATTTGGATGAGATTAAATACGAATAAAGTAGCTAGGGACGGTTCTCAAACTGAAGCTAACCTGTCCCCCAAGAGGGGACACTTTTCCTTTGTTTTGAGAACCGTCCCTATTTTGTTTTTGTTGATTTTGTCCGCTTGCCAGCCGAAGCCCGGCGTCTATATCCAAAGACTTAAAAATCAGCATTACCGGCTTATAGTTAATGGCTCACCCTATATTGTAAAGGGGGTCTGCTATAATCCCATTCCCATCGGGGCCAACCACGAGTATGACTGGTGGTCAGACCCCAACAAGCCGTGGCTTGCCGACGGCAAACTCATGAAACATATGGGGATCAATACTGTCCGTATTTATCAACCCCCTGCAAACCCGGAGGCGGGAAAAAAGGTGATCCGGGACCTCTATAAGCTATACGGTATCCGCACCCTTATGGGAGACTGGCTGGGGTTCTGGGAATACCCCTGTCCTTTTTACGGGGATAAAAAATTCCAGGATAAGGTAAAAAAGCAGGTTATCGAGATGGTCAATATCTATAAGGATGAGCCGGGGATATTGGGCTGGATCCTGGGCAACGAGAATAATTATTCCTGCCTGGGCCATGTCAATCCCTGGTCAAGCCCGGAGATCGACCAGCAGCCTGACCCGCAGAAACAGAAGGCCCTGCGCGCCCGGATATATTATTCATTCGTTAATGAGCTATCCAAAGAAATACATAAAATAGATACCCTGCATCCGGTAGGCCTGGGCAACGGGGAACTGTTAGGCCTTGATTCCGCCGATAAATATGCCCCGGACGTGGATTTTGTCGCCTGTATCATTTATCGCGGCAGGACCTTTGGGAATCTTTTTAAATCCATAAGAGCGACATTTGATAAGCCGGTGTTATTGTCCGAGTTCGGCGCGGATTGCTACGACGCTTATTTAAGGAGAGAGGACCAGGATATGCAGGCCTTTTTCCTGCAATCGCAGTGGGGCCAGATATATGAAAACCTGGCTAATAATAAAAAGGGCGCCGGTAATTGCATAGGAGGTACGCTTTTTGAATGGACGGATGAGTGGTGGAAGTATAATCCCGATAACCCGCAAGAATGGTCGTTGCATAACACCGAAAGCGGCTGGTCTAACGGCAGCTATTATTTTGATATCCGCGCCGAAGGCAACAAGAATATGAATGAGGAATGGTTCGGTATTGTCGCTTTAAGCCCGGAACTGGAAAACGGCCTGAACAAACGCCTGCCGCGCAAGGCATATTATGTGATCAGGGAATTCTGGAAGCACCCGGCCTTGAAGAAGGCGCTGCCCAAGAAATCATCTCAAGGAGGCTAAACCCATGTCGCTTGTTTTTAGGTTTACAGTATTTCTTCTCGGTATATTTTTATGGACTCACGCCTTTTGCCAGGTGCCTGCCGAAAAATCAGCTGCCCCAGCATCCTGCTGCCCCGGACTCGAAGAGCTAAAAAACAAATATCTTAATGAGAACCAGTATTCCGGATTTATGGATTTTCTCAATAAACCCAAAGGTAAAGAGAAATTTACCCAGCCATGCCTTAATTATTATAAGGCGATTACCCGTTACCAGCAGCTTAAATACCTGGAGGAAAAGCAATCCTGGGATGAATATTTTGCCGAAGGCAATACCTATCGCCAGCAGGTAGTGGACAATGCCAAAAAGGTCATTGATAAAACTCAAGCCCACGATTGCCTTAAGGTTAAAACCAGGCTCCTGCTTTGGCAGTTCCATAACAGCCAGCAGGATGCCTTTGCCGAAGATGCCTTAGGGGAACTTATGACGGATGCAAATGCCTATGCTCATCAAGCCCAAGACCCGCAGCTGATCAAGGATATCGCCGGCACCCTTTCTGCTTACGGAGAAAAGGCGCAGGCCCGCCAGCTTTATAAAATTTATGTGGAGAAGCTTGTTTCAGGAAAAATATCGGACAGCCAGCTTAAGGCAGCAGCGCAAGGATTCTATAACGAGGGGAATTTAGAGCTGGCCCAAACGCTCTATGATATTTACATAGAAAGGATCTCCAAGTCCCTTGCCGCTGATCAGCTGGCCCCGGAATTATTCCAGATCGCAGGCGAGTTTGCGTATAAGAGATCAGGCCTATATGATATGGCTTACGCGGAAAAGATCTTCGCTAAAATTGAGGCATTAGGGACTAAGGATGTTTTTAATCAGGAAACAATCTATTTGCGCGCCTTCAACTTAGAAAAAATGCAGGATTATAAAAAAGCTGCAGAGCTTTATTTGTATCTGATCCGACTCTATCCCGATACAAAATATTTTGATGAGGCTAGCTATAAGATCGCTATGATCAACGCGTATGTACTGGGGGATATCAAAGAGGCCAGGGTCTATTTTGAGAAGCTCGGCGCCAAATCAACCGCCAGCCCGCAGGCGATCTCCAGCTTTTATCAATTGGGTTTATTGGCCCAGTGGGAAGGCGATCTGGCCAAGGCCAAGGGTTATTATGATGCCCTGATCACTAACGCCGGGAGTAATCAGCAGATGACTGCGGCGTTAGCCAAAGAAAGGCTTAAAGAGATAAGCGATAATAAACCCCTGGCATATAATTTGAAGACATTCCTGGACATTGCCTTAAAAAAAGAAAATATTTCCTTAGAGGCCGGCAGGTCCGGCTTACAATCATCCGGTTATATATTGGGAAAAGGGCAGAAGATAACGATCTCCTCTTCTTCCGGCATGCCGGAGAGCGGCTGCAATCCGGTAGAAGTGCAATATCTCTGGTCAGGCAATTTAGGCGGAGCTGCTCCGCAGGTAAACAGCGGAAATTTCCAGGGCGCTTATTCCGATCCCGGGACAAAAGAGATAAACTTGATAATAGTTTCACCCGCGGGGATCGTAGATCATTCGTTTATAATGGTTGACGTGTATTAGTCTTCATAATTTATACCCTCCGGTACATTTTTCTCTTACCTCTTAAAAATACTTGACTTAAGCTTTCTTTAGTAGTATAAATAAGATAAATATTTCTATTTATTTCTGGAAGGCGAAAGGTTATTCCATTTCATGCACGTACTGGATCTGCAAAAAGAGGTCTTCAGCGAAAAAGAAAAGCGTAATATAGAGATACTCGATATCTTGAGAAGGCGCGGGCCGATAAGCCGGCCGGATATTTCTCATGAGATGGGGATAAACGTAGTGACCATCTCCAGCTACATTGATGATTTTGTCAAGCGCAACCTGGTTTACGAAAAAGAGCTTGATGTATCCGAAGGCGGCAGGCGGCCGGTCCTTTTGGACCTGAACCCTTCCGGAGGGTTTGCTATCGGGGTGGGGTTGAACCTGATGAACATGGTCGGGTTGTTGGTGGACCTAAAGGGCAACATCATTACCAAGACCCAGATCGCCCGTCCCCAGGCCTCGGTGAGAGAGGTTTCCGAATGCCTCTTAGAGATCGTGCGTGAGATCCTGAGGCGCTCCAAGGGTTACGCCGCGGATATTAAAGGCATCGGCGTAGGTATAGCCGGTTTGATCAATAAGAAGAACGGCTCAGTGCACTGGCCGCAGAAGATGGACCACTATTATACCTATGCCTCGGTAGATATCCCCTTAAAAGATCTGATGGAAAAAGAGTTTAATCTGCCGACCCTGATCGAGAATGACGCCACAAGCGCCTGCTCGGGGGAATACTGGCTGGGTTTAGAGCAAGGCTATAAGAATGTCCTTTATATGTTCTCCGGCGTAGGATGCGGTATTATGATCGACGGGGATGTTTACCGCGGCTCACAGGGTTATGCCGGAGAGGTATCCGTGTATAATTATAAAGAACAGGACCTTTTCAACTGTGATAGCGGCGCCCCATGTTTTATCAAGCGCTGGGAGATGGACCTGGGTATTGTTGATGAAATAAAAGGGATCCTGCTTAAGGAAAAAGAAAAGGCAGAAGAGTTCTTCCGCGTTGCCTCCTGCAGCATGGAGGGCCTGGATTTAAAAAGCGTCTTTATCGCGGCCCGGCTGAAAAATGAAACGGCATCTTCGGTTTTAGAGAAAGCAGCTAAAAGGCTGGGGATCAAGATCAGTTTCCTGGTTAATCTGCTTAACCCGCAGGTGGTGGTTATCGGCGGAGGCTTTGAGGAGGCCGGGGAAGTTTTTTTAAACAAGGTAAGGTCTACGGTCATGGAATGGTCTTTTCATGAATCGACCGTAGATCTAAAAATAGTTTATTCCCAGTTAAGGGAGAATGCCGTGGCCATGGGCGCGGCAAGTTTTGTTTTAGAGAGGGTGTTCGCCCAATTATAAGCCGGAAGGCCAACGAGCTTGCCTTCTTTCACCCGGCCTTATCAGAGTGGCCGGTGCGCGCTTTTGCGCGGTAAGCAAAGCCATAACAGGGGGGATTATGGATCAGAAGACGAAATTAATCATCATCGGCCTGATAGGATTTTCGGTGGTCTGCCTTTTTCTTTTTATGCAGGCAACCAGTTCACAGCAGATGCTTACGCGCGAACGTAATGACTTAAAGAGCGAGAACGCTACCCTTATCAGCAAAGTTGACAGGATCGAGGGCGAATTAAAGGCCAGCCAGGTAAAGATCGCTACCCTCAGGGATGAAAAGGATAGTGTTGCCCAGGAGATCAATGAATTACAGAGAAAGCTTGACCTGGCCAACCGCACCAGGGACGAGCTGGTTGAGAAATTAAAGCAGAGCCAGGAAAAAGCGGAGACCGCTACCCCACAACAGGAAGCATCCCCGCAGAATACGGATGCTTATTGGGGGCGGATCCTTAAGGCAAAAACCAGCCTGGAGCTGCAGGTATCCACCATGCGCGAGGACTTAAATAGGCTGCAGATGAGTAATGATTCATTGGAGAGGGAAAAGAACGCCCTGCAGATAGATCTTAACAGCCTGCGCAATGAAAAGCAGGATCTCTCCAGGCAGCTCGAATATAATCAGAAACTTTTGGACAGCATCTCCCAGGACGTAGTGCGGGAGAGAAATGATAAGGTAGCGATCCAAGAGACCCTAAAGAGGATCAAGGACGAAAATAGAATACTCAGCCGGCAATTAAAGAATTTAAACAGCCACAAAGCGGCTTTGGATAAAAAGGTCCAGGAGCTTCAAGAGGGGAAGTCCAGCGTAGAAAGGCGTCTAAGCGAAATGGAGGCGATGCTGAAGGAGCGGGTCAGCCAGATTAATTCCCTTAAGGATGACCTGGATGCGATAAGAAGCGGCAAGCCCGTCGATAGCGTGGAAAAAAAGTTCAAGGAGTCGGTAGAGCTTCCGGCGATAGTGGTTCGTTCGGGCTCACCTGCAGAGAAAGCAGGGTCGGGGGAAGACTCCTCCCGAGGAAAACTGCTGGCAGTAAACTTGGATAACAATTTTGTGGTTATAGATCTGGGCGTCTCCTCCGGCATTAAATCCGGGGACAGGTTCTCGGTTTACCGGGAGGCTAAGCAAATAGGTTCTATTGAAGTAATTCAGGTAAGAGAAAATATTTCCGCCTGCGATATAAAGAGGATGAATACGCCGTTTAAGATCGGCGATATTATTAAATAGGTTGTCTTCATAATAATGACGCGCACCAAGAAACCCGCCTCCAGGAATATCTCTATCGAAGATGTCGCCCGTGCCTCCGGGGTATCCATTACTACCGTTTCGCGTGTGATCAATAAGGCCAAAACAGTCAAGGATGCCAACCGTGTTAAGGTAATGAGCGCGGTTAAAGAGCTTAAATTCCAACCTTCTATTTTCGCCCAGCGCCTGGCAACCGGCAAAAGCAATGTGGTAGCCCTGGTGATCCCGCGCTATGAAGGGGTATTTTATTCATTCTACGCCCTGGAACTTATCCGCGGCGTAGGCACTATGTGCGAGGCTTTAAAGCTGGATCTGCTTTTGCATCTGACTGACGCGCACACCCCCTTATCTTTTCGAGGAGTAGGAGGGATCATCTTCTCGGATATTATTGGTAACCGTGCCCAACTGGAGGACTCACTTGCCAAAGGAATACCTTGCGTGGTCGCTAACTTTTATGTGGATGACCTGGATGTTTCCTGCATAGCAATAGACAACGCAGGAGGAGCGGAAAACGCGGTAAATTATTTGATCCAGTTGGGGCATAAAAAAATAGCCCACATTACCGGCGATGTAATGACCCAGGCAGCGGCAAAACGCCTGGAGGGTTATAAGCACGCATTGGAAAAGAACAATATCAAGATAAGGGAAGATTATATCTTTCACACTGATTATTCGCGTGGGCAGGCCCGCACTGCGGCTGAAAGCCTCATCAAGGCCTCTGATCCGGCAACCGCGGTATTTGTGGCCTCCGATTCCATGGCCCTTGAGGTAATGGCAGTTGCCCGCGAACTGGGCAAGGATATACCGCGAGATCTATCGATAGTGGGTTTTGATGATAACCCATCGGGGCTTTATGGCCCGGTGGGGCTTACTACCGTGCGCCAGCCGTTGATCCGGATGGCTGAAGAAAGCGTCAAGGAGTTGAACCGCTTGATCGCTCTTAAAAAGAACGCGCCAAAAAAGATCCTCCTGCCGGCGGAATTAGTGATCCGGGAGTCCTGCAGGCCCTTTGCGGCGGAATAAGCTCTTACTACAATCCATTGTATATTACAAGACCGGCTTACCCCATATCTTGTAATTTTTTATTGACAACCCAGGGCCCTTTTGTTATACTCCTTTGTTATGCGACAAACAACAACCCAAATTTATTTCTCCAACCTTGAGGTGAAATATGGAATTGAAGTTATCTCCCAATGCCGTTAAGGTCTTAGAGCGCAGATACCTGCGCAAGGACCAGGAGGGTAAGCTTATCGAAACCCCCGAGCAAATGTTCATCCGCGTTTCGTCAGCAATCGCAGCCGCGGAAGCGCAATACGGCAAGTCAGAGCAGGATGTAAAGAAACTCCAGGAATCATTTTTTAATATCATGACTAATTTAGAGTTCTTGCCGAACTCACCCTGCCTGATGAATGCCGGAAAAGAGCTTGGCCAGCTCTCCGCCTGTTTTACCCTTCCAATTGAAGATTCGATGGAGTCGATCTTTGAGACCTTAAAGGTCACCAGCTTAATACACAAATCCGGAGGCGGAACAGGTTTTAATTTCTCACGCCTGCGTCCCAAGAACGCGGTAGTCAAGACCACCGGCGGCGTAGCTAGCGGCCCGATCTCATTCATGCGCGTTTATGACGCGGCAACCGAGGCGGTCAAACAGGGAGGTACGCGCCGGGGCGCCAATATGGGTATCCTGCGCGTGGACCACCCGGATATCATGGAGTTTATCACCTGCAAAGAAAATAACAACCATATCACCAATTTCAACATTTCCGTTGCCATCACCGATGAATTTATGCGCTGCCTGGCCTCCGGAGAAGATTATGACCTTATAGACCCGCATACGCATAAAGCCGTGCAGAGGATCAATGCCAAGGATGTTTTTAACCTGATCGTAAAGCAGGCGCATAAGAACGGGGAGCCCGGGATAATCTTTATCGATAAGATAAATCAATATAACCCTACTCCCAGGCTGGGAAAGATCGAAAGCACAAACCCTTGCGGAGAACAGCCGCTTTTGCCTTATGAGTCCTGCGATCTTGGTTCGATAAACCTGGACCAGATGTGCAGGAAGTCTGGAAGGGCCTGCGAGATCGACTGGGAGAGGCTTAAAGAGGTAACGGGCCTGGCTGTGCATTTTCTGGATAATTTAATTGACGTAAATAAATTCCCCTTGCCTGAGATAGAAAAAGCCACCAAGGCCACCCGCAAGATAGGCCTCGGGGTAATGGGTTGGGCGAGTTTATTGATCCGGCTGAATATTCCTTATAACAGCGAAGAGGCCGTAGCCTTGGCAGAGAAAGTAATGTCATTTATCCTTGAGGCCTCAAATGCAAAATCCCTGGAGTTGGGTAAAGAAAAAGGCGTTTTCCCGGCTTTTGAAGGCAGCATCTATGATAAAAAAGATGGCCAAGTGCGGATGCGTAACGCCACCCTGACTACGATCGCGCCCACCGGGACAATCAGCATTATTGCCGGCCCCTGTTCATCGGGGATCGAGCCTTTGTTCGCTTTATCCTATTACCGCAATGTCATGGATAATGACAAGCTGGTTGAGGTTGAGCCGTTGTTCGAAGAGGTTGCCCGCAAAAGAGGGTTTTACAGCCGCCAGCTTATGGAAAAGATCGCCGAGAGCGCCTCGATCAAAGATATCAAGGAGATACCCGAGGATGTGCGCAGGATATTTGTCACCTCGCATGACATTTCACCCCAGTGGCATGTGCGCATGCAGGCGGCATTCCAGAAATACGTGCATAACGCCACAAGCAAGACGATCAACTTTCCGCATGAGGCCACTATCGATGAAGTGCGCCAGGCCTATATATTGGCGTTTGACCTGAACTGTAAAGGCATAACCATTTACCGGGATAAGAGCCGCGAAGAGCAGGTGTTGAATGTCGGCAAGCCCAAGGAAAAGCAGGAGGCCAAGAGCGCCCAGGAGTTTAAGAAAGAGATCGCTCCGCGGCCGCGGCCGGAAGTAATTATCGGGACCACTACCAAAGTAGCTACCGGTTGCGGCAATCTTTATGTGACTATTAACGTGGATGAAGAGGGTAAGCCATTTGAGTTATTCACCCAGATGGGCAAGGCAGGAGGCTGCGCTGCCAGCCAGCTGGAGGCAACCGGCCGCCTGGTTTCTTTGGCTTTTCGCGCCGGCATCGAGGTCAAGGCTATTATCGAACAGCTGCGTAATATCCGCTGTCCTTCACCTTCCTGGGAAAAGGGGCAAAGGATATTCTCCTGCGCTGACGCTATAGCCCGCGTAGTAGAAAGGCGCCTGGTTAATGTGCAGGCAGTCCCTGTTTCCTCTGAAGCGGTGACTATTCCCATGAAACATTCGCATGATGACCAGCTGCTTGCTTCGGACCTGGATGACCAGGCCAATATCGTCGGCGTATGCCCGGATTGCGGAGGGGCTTTGCGCCATGAAGAGGGCTGCGTCAAGTGCCATGCCTGCGGCTACTCCAAGTGCTAAAAGAAATGGGGTCAGAATTATTTTTCTCTTCCTTTAATCCAGAAAAATAATTCTGACCCCATTTCTTTAAAAAGGTAGAGGCGAAGGGTAATATGTCTCTACCTTTTTTTATTTTTTGAGGCAATTATGGATTATGATATTATTGTCGTCGGAGCAGGGCATGCCGGGATTGAAGCGGCCATGGCAAGCGCCCGGCTGGGTGCAAAAACCCTGATACTTACCTTAGATATCAATTCTATCGGCAGGATGAGCTGTAACCCGGCTATCGGCGGCGTAGGCAAGGGCCAGCTGGTAAAGGAAATTGACGCCTTAGGCGGCCAGATGGGGCAGGCGGCGGATGCCTGCGCCATACAATTCCGTATTCTCAACTCTTCTAAAGGCGCAGCTGTGCAGTCCTCCCGGGCGCAGATAGATATGCGTAAATACAGCCGTTATATGCACAAGCTTCTTTCGCGTCAAAAAAATCTTACAATAAGAGAAGCGGAAGTGAAAGAGCTAATAATCCAGGAAGGGAAAGTTTCAGGTGTAGTTACGGATAAGGGGGATATTCACTCTAAATGCGTAATTATCTGCCCAGGGACCTTCCTGGACGGCCTCATCCATATCGGTTTGAAACATTTCAGCGCAGGCAGGATCAATGAGAAAGCCGCAGTGTCGCTGGCGGATAATTTAAAAAAGCTTAGGTTTAGCACCTTGCGCTTTAAAACCGGCACCTGCTGCCGTCTGGATAAGAATACGATAGATTTCTCCGGGCTTATAAAACAGGAGGGGGACGCCAGGCCTAAGCCATTTTCGTTCTCATCCGGAAAGATAAAACAGAAACAAATCCCCTGCTATATAACTTATACCAACAAAAAGACCCACGATATAATCCGGGCCAACCTTACGCGTTCCCCGCTTTATTCCGGGATAATCAAGGCAACGGGGGTGAGGTATTGCCCGTCCATTGAAGATAAGGTGGTCAAATTCGGCGATAAAGAGCGGCACCAGGTATTCCTGGAGCCTGAAGGCCTGGGCGTTGACGAGATATATCCCAACGGTATCTCAACCAGCTTGCCCGAAGATGTCCAGCTTGAAATCCTGCATTCCATTAGCGGGTTAGAAAAGGCCAAGGTCATTCGGTTTGGCTATGGCATTGAGCATACTGTGGTTGACCCTACCCAGCTTTATCCGACACTGGAAACAAAGCTCATCAAAAACCTTTATCTGGCCGGCCAGATCAACGGCACTACGGGCTATGAAGAGGCAGCAGCCCAGGGCCTGGTAGCAGGAATTAACGCCGCGCTTCGGATTGAGAATAAAGAGCCGTTTATTCTGGACCGCTCAACCAGCTATATCGGGGTATTGATCGATGACCTGACTACCAAAGGCACGCAAGAGCCCTATCGCATGTTCACATCTCGCCTGGAATACCGGCTGATCATCCGCGAGGATAACGCGGACCTGCGTTTGAGTAAGATTGGTTTTGATCTGGGGCTTTTAAGCGCCAAAGAGTACGGGAGGGTTCAGAAAAAAGATGAAGGCGTTAAGCAGGGGCTGGCTTTCCTGAAGAAAACCCGGGTTAAACCGGGGAAAGAGGTCAATGAGAAATTAACCCGGCTTAATTCCGCTCCCATAAAAAGGCCGGTGGCCCTGGAAGACCTGCTAAAGCGGCCGCAAGTAGGGATCAAAGACCTGAAAAGCATGCATAAGATAAAACTGAACATACCTGAATCTGCTTGGCAGCAGGTTGAAATAGAGGTAAAATATTCCGGGTTCATCCAGAGGCAGCTTAAGGATGTGGAGAAGTTTAAACATTTGGAGAAGATAAAACTGCCGGTTGATTTTGATTACAGCGGTTTAGGCGGGATATCCAGGGAGATAAGGGAGAAGCTGGCGCAATTTAAACCGCTTAATCTGGGCCAGGCCTCGCGTATCTCGGGGGTAACCCCTGCGGCAATATCACTGCTCATGGTTTATCTAAAAAAGGCCAATGGATAAGAAAAACAATTATTCAACGCTGAAGAAATTTGCTAAAGCCCAGGGCGTTGACCTTTTTGGCGCCGCCGATATAAGCAAAATAAAAAATGAATTCAAACTTTCTCCGAAAACCCTGCAAAATCTGGACAAAGCTGTTTGCCTGGGGGTAATGCTTTCGCAGGCCGCTCTTTCCGAGATAGAGGATGCGCCTACCAAATTATATTTTCACCACTACCGCACGGCAAATAACTTCCTGGACCAGGCAGCTTTAAAGCTGTGCAACTTTATCCAGAAAGAGGGTTATTCCGCTTTAGCCATCCCTGCCTCGCAGATCGTGGACTGGGAGAAGCAGAACGGCCATTTGTCGCATAAGAAATTAGGGGTTTTAGCCGGCTTAGGCTGGATCGGCAGGAATAATCTTCTGGTCACTAAACAACTGGGTAGCCAGTTTCGGCTGGCAACTATCCTGACTAATATGCCCCTTAAGACCGATAAGCCGCTAAAAGAAGATTGCGGAAGCTGTTCTTTGTGTGTTAAGATATGCCCTGCGGGAGCTATTAAGCAAAGCCCTGCGGAGTTTGACCATATCAAGTGTTTTGAAAAGCTAAAAGAATTTCAGAAACAGCGCCTGGTTGACCAGTATATCTGCGGCGTCTGCGTTAACATTTGTAAAGGAAGGGACAGGTTTGCTTGAGAGAGAAAATTTTGATCGTAGAGGATGAGAAGGATATTATCAAGATGCTGGAGTATAACCTTAAAAAGGAGGGTTTTAAGGTTATTGATGCCAGAGACGGGGAGGATGCCCTGGATCTGGCGCTACGCGAATATCCGGACCTTATTTTATTGGACCTGATGCTTCCGGGAATGGACGGGCTTGAAGTATGCAAGGCATTAAAGAAGGAGGCCAAGACCTCATCCATTCCTATAATCATGCTGACTGCAAAGGGGCAGGAGTCGGATAAAGTAGTAGGCCTTGAGTTAGGCGCGGATGATTATATTACCAAGCCTTTTAGCCCCCGCGAGCTGGTCGCCCGCATAAAAGCGGTTTTGCGCAGGGCAGCTGAAAAAGAGAAACTCCCGGAAATATTCCAGGCAGGGGATTTAAGGATAGATTTTGCCAGGATATCCGTAACCGTCAAAGGCAAGGCCCTTACGCTTACGGCAAAAGAATTTGAGCTTTTAAAGACCCTGCTTAAAGCAAAGGGGAGGGTCTTATCGCGCGATTATTTACTGGATACGATCTGGGGTTTTGACCATGCCATGGAGATCCAGACGCGCACGGTTGACGTGCATATCCGCACCCTGCGCAAGAAATTAAAGTCAGAAGCCGGTAAAATAGTTACGGTTAAGAACTACGGTTATAGGTTTGAAACAGAAGAGGAGTAAATAAAAGGTGTTGTTGCTTGTTTTGTTAATCTTGTTGATGGGCGGGGCAGTCGGCTGGTCGATCGGCGCTAATGATGCCGCTAATTCACTTGGCACCGCGGTCGGCTCAAGGGTGCTTACCCTGAAGCAGGCAATAGCGCTTATTGTCGTTTTTGGTTTCTTAGGCGCATATCTGCAAGGGGCTTATGTTACCAAGACCATCGGCAAGGGTATCGTACCATTAGACCAGCTGGATAAGCAGGTTTCGATGTACATAGCTTTAGTGGCGTCTTTCGCGGCCTGCGCCTGGGTAGTCCTGGCTACCTATTGGAAGATGCCTATTTCTACGAGCCACTCCATAGTCGGGGCAGTTGCCGGTTCAGGCCTGGCTATCGGTGCGCCGGTGAAATGGAAAATGCTGCTGGATATATTTATCTGCTGGATCTTTACCCCGATAGGAGCGGCGATATTGGGTTACATATTTTTCAGGCTATTACAGAATTTGTTTTATCGTTTCCTCCCGCGTAAATATATAAAGCCCGTCGTATTCTTTCTGGTTATTGCCAGCGGCTGTTATGTGGCATATACCTGGGGAGCAAATGACGTGGCTAATGCCACCGGGGTTATTTCCGGGGTAGGGGTGCTTAGCCCTAAAATGAGCGTAATTTTCGGCGGTTTTGCCATAGTAATTGGGATCATGACCTGGGGGTATAAGGTGATCGAGACAGTAGGCTCTGAAATTACCCGGCTACTTCCGATCATGGCATTATCCGCGCAATTGGCCAGCGCGGTAAATGTGCATGTTTATACCCTATTCGGCATACCGGTTTCGACCAGCCATTCTATAGTAGGAGCGATCTGCGGTGTAGGATTAGTCAGGGGTATCAGAGTGCTTAATTTCAGGATTATGAAGGATATGATCCTTTGCTGGCTGGCCACGCCTTTTGTTTCCGGGCTAATAAGCTATATGACTTTACAAATTATCAGGGTATTCGTAAAAATTTAACCAATAGCCCGCCTGATTAGGCACCTGGCCCTTATAGGAATTGGGCCAGTGCCGCCTCGTGGCGGGTATGCCCTTGTGGGCAAGGGAGGCGAGAAAATGAAAGAAACGAGGAATATTTTAGGCTGGCTGGGTATGGCAGAAGAGCAATCTATTTTACGGGATGCCAAAAAACACGTAGAAGAAATATATAAGACCGTAGCCTTCTTTGCTGACGCGGTTAAATCTTTTATCAAAGGGGATATTGAGTCCAAGGCCCGGGCAATTGAAAATGTCAGAGAGAGCGAACATCAGGCGGATATTTTACGCTCTAAAATGATCAATGAACTTTCTGAAGGCATGCTCCTTCCTCCGGACAGGGAGGACCTCATGCATTTTGTAAAAACCCTGGACAAAATAGCTGACTGGACCAATGGCGCAGCCAGGCTCCTGGGTTTTATTGAGCTCAAGCTCCCGGAGGGCGTCCTGAAGAATATTTCTTTAGGCACGGACCTGATCGTAAGTTCTATCTCTAAGCTGCAGGAAGCCATAGTCGCGCTGACTAAGAATGAGCTGAAGAACGCCGTATCCCTCAGCGCAGAGATCGATCACCTGGAGCATGAGGCCGATGATCAGAAAAAGGCGATGATCGAGTCTATTATTCACGCTAAACTTGATCCGGTCAGCCTGTTGTTAACTTACCAATTGGCCGAATATTTGGAAGGGGTAACCGACAAAATAGAGGACTGCGGTGATTTTATCAAGGTTTTAGCGATTAAATCAAAATAAACATGAAGCTCGGCTTCAAGCTAAAATTCCTCCTATCTTGTTTTTTCCTTATCTTCGTGTCGCTGGGCTTTGCCGCTTTCCTTCTCGACAGGAATCTGGAGGAAAGGTCTCTTCAGGAAATAAAATCTCACCTTTTCAATGAAGCCGGCCTTATAGAAAGGCAGATTTCCGCGCTTCCCCCGGCGCTAAATAATCCGGCATATCTGGATAAATTAAGCAAGGAGCTTGGGTCAAGAATAAGATCACGCATCACCATAATCGATCTTAAAGGCAGGGTCTTAGCGGATTCAGAGGTCCCTCTCCAACAGGCAGCCAGCCTGGAAAACCACCTTAACCGTCCTGAAGTAATCAAAGCTTTAAATGGCCAAACCGGGGAAGAAATAAGGTATTCTTCTACCTTAAAAATAGACATGCTTTATCTGGCTATTCCCATTAAGGAGAATTCCGTTTTTACCGGAATATTAAGGTTAGCCCTGCCGTTAACCAGCGTGCAAAAGGTTTTGTCAGAGGTAAGAAGGACTATCATTATCGGTTTGTTTTTCGCCTTGGGCCTGGCTTTTGTTTTAGCTTCGGTCCTGGCCAAGAGCTTGATCGGCCCGATCAACCGCATAATCCATGCTTCTTCCAGATTCGCTCAAGGGGATTTTTCTCACAGGATCTTTTACAGCTCTACGGATGAAATAGGCCGGCTTGCCGCTACCTTAAATAAGATGGCCCAGGATATCGAGGAGAAGATCCGGGAGATCGGGACAACTAACCAGCACCTCGAAGCTATTTTTAACAGCATGATCGAAGGGGTGATCGTTACGGACAATGCCACCAGGATAATCTCCATAAATCACGCCATTGAAGAATTATTCCATATAGCTAAAATTGACGCGCAAGGAAAGTTTTTTTTGGAAGGCATTCGTAATAGCGATATCTCCGAAGTCATAAATGCGGCGATCAAATCCGCTAAATTCATCTCCAGGGAAATAGCGCTGGTTATGCCGGAACAAAAGGTGATCCAGGTCAATGTTTCTCCCATTTTCGAGAAAGACAAGGTAACCGGGGCGGTGGCTGTAATACATGATATTAGCGAGATACGGCGCCTGGAAACGATGCGCAGGGATTTTGTAGCCAATGTTTCCCATGAGCTAAAGACCCCGCTTACTTCTATCAAGGGGTTTGTGGAAACTTTACTTGACGGGGCAATTGATGACAAGAAGAACAGCCGGAATTTCCTTAAGATAATCCAGGAGCACGCCGAAAGGTTAAATAATTTGGTTAATGATCTATTGGACCTTTCATATATTGAGTCAAAAGAAGCGGCTTTAGAACGAAGCAGGGTAGATTTAAATCAGCTGGCCAAAGAGGTTATCCTGGCTTTCAGCTCCAGGATTAACAAGCATAAGATTGAAGTAGAAAATAATATTCCCGCCGGGATATTTATCAATGCCGATAGAAATCAAATTGAGCAGGTGTTGACCAATCTGGTAGATAATGCCATAAAATTCAATAAAGAAGGGGGGAGTATCCGGATCACTTCTGAAGGTCTGGAGAAGAATATCAAGGTAGTTGTGGAAGATTCCGGACAGGGCATTCCGGTTAAAGATCTCCCCCGTATTTTTGAACGTTTTTACCGCGTGGATAAAGCGCGTTCCCGCCAACTCGGAGGCACTGGCCTCGGGTTGTCTATTGTCAAGCATATCGTTGAACTGCACTCTGGCTCCGTAGGCGTCGAGAGCACCGAAGGCCTCGGCTCAAAATTCTGGTTTATACTTCCCCAATAATTTTACTTAAATTTAATCTATCTTTGAAGCAGATTTAATCCCTTCCTCTTATACTCCATTCAGGAGCAAAGAGAAAGGAGGTGAAATGTTTAGTGAGTTGGTGTTTTTAGGATTGTTCCATATCTTTTCAGGGTTAAGAAACAGCCAATATTTTAAAAGGAGCGGTAATGAAGAAAACGATTATAATTGCGATGGGAATGGTTTTAGCTTTGGCGCTCAAGCTCTATGCTTTCGATAACGGTGATTTTCAGATTTGGAATACCGAGGTAGAGGAGTTACAGCTTAATAAGGATTTGAAATTGGCATTTGAGCAAGAATTCCGCTGGGGGAACAACGCGAGTGAATTCTACTATCAGCATTATGATATCGGGTTATTCTACAATCTAAATAAATATTGGAGCGTGGGTGGCGGATACCGGCACATCCTTAATAAAAACAAGGGAAAATTTCTGGTAGAAAACGAGCCTTACCTCGTTGCCAGCTTTGCCAGTCAATTTGCCGGGTTTAAATACGATGACCGCAGCCGGCTGGAATATAACCATTATGATTATAAAGATGACACCTGGCGATACCGCAATAAGCTGACTATTAAGGCGCCTTGGAAGTTTACAAAGCTGGCAATTCAGCCGTTTATCTCCGATGAAATATTCATCCTTATCGATGACGGCCAGAGACTGAATGAGAACAGGGCATATGCCGGCCTTGCCTTAAATATAACCAGGAATCTAAAGGGCGAAATTTATTACATGCTCAGAAGCACAAAAAGCTCAAATAAGTGGACAGAGGCCAATGTGTTGGGAACTAAGCTGAAGATGAGTTTCTAAGATTTTACATGGATTTAACATAGGCATAACAAGAATATAATATAAATAATATAATATTGAATAATTGATAAGGAGGAGTACGATGCTGAAGAAACTGGTTATTGTTTTGTCTTTAGTTATGCTGGAAACTTTTGCCTTTGCCGGAAATGACAAGAATTCCATCCAGATGAAGGGCTCCGATACTATGGTCAACCTGTGTCAAAGCTGGGCGGAGAAATACATGGAGAAGGACCCGCAGGCCTTTATCGCGGTAACCGGCGGCGGCTCGGGCACAGGCCTATCCAGCCTGATCAGCGGGACCTGCGATATTGCCGCTAGTTCCAGGAATATCAAGGATAAGGAGATCGCCCTGGCAAAGCAGAAGGGGATCAACCCCTATGAAATAAAAGTGGCCCTTGACGGCCTGGCAGTGGTGGTCCATCCGCAGAACGCGGTAAGCAAGCTTACAGTTGATCAATTGGCAGGTATATTCACCGGTAAGATCTCTAATTGGAAGGAGGTCGGGGGAAAGGACCAGAAAATAGTTATTCTCTCGCGGGAAGTCAATTCCGGCACGCATGTATATTTTAAGGAGCATGTTTTAAGGAAGAATGATCCTGAGGGCCGGGAGGAGTTTGCCCCGCAGGCCCTGCTTTTGTCTTCTTCGCAGGCGATCGCCGATGAAGTAGCGGGAAACCCGGGGGCAATAGGCTATTACGGCATGGGTTATATCTCCGATAAACAGAAAGCCATTGCCGTGGCCGGCAAAGAGGGGGCTGAATATGTAAGCCCGACAATAGATAATGTTTTAAGCGGGAAATATCCCATATCCAGGCCGCTTTTCTTCTATACCAACGGCGAGCCCCAGGGCTTGGTCAAGAAATTCATCGATTATGACCTTTCCAAAGAAGGCCAGGATATAGTGATCAAAACGGATTTCGTTCCTGTTAAAAAATGAGGAAGATTAAAGAATTTTTTGTAGAGAAGCTGATCCTGATCTGCGGATTGGCTTCTATATTTTTCGTAGTCCTGATCTTTTTGTTTCTCTCCAAGGAAGGCCTGGCGGTATTTAGAAGTGTGCGGCCTCTTGATTTTCTTCTTGGCAGGAACTGGTATCCTATTTCCGAGCCGGCACAATTAGGGATTCTGCCGCTGATATGCGGCTCACTCCTGGTAACCCTGGGCGCGGCGATCATTTCCATACCCATAGGTGTGGCCTGCGCGGTTTACATATCCGAAGTAGCGCCATTAAAAATTAAAGAGGTCCTTAAAGCAGGGATAGAATTATTGGCGGCGATACCAAGCGTGGTCCTCGGGTTTATCGGGATGGTAACGCTGGTGCCGTGGGTAAAGAGTATCTTCCATATACCTACGGGATTGACCGCCTTATCCGGCTCCATAATGCTGGCGTTTATGGCTATGCCCACGATAGTCTCCGTTGCGGAAGACGCGCTTTACTCCGTGCCGAAGACCTATAAGGAAGGGGCATTCGCCCTGGGAGCGACCCATTGGCAGACGATCTGGCGGGTAATGCTTCCAGCTGCCTCTTCGGGGATAGTTGCCGCAGTTATGCTTGGCATAGGCAGGGTGATCGGAGAAACTATGGCGGTGATGATGATCACCGGAAATGCCGCAGTCATCCCGCATAGTATCCTTGTGCCCGTGCGCACCCTCACTGCTACAATTGCCGCGGAGATGGGTGAGGCGGTGGTAGGCAGCGAGCATTATTTCGCTTTGTTTGCAATCGGCATAGTTTTATTCATTATAAGCTTTATCATTAATGTTACCGCCGACCTTTTCTTACATAATAGGCGCTGATGCGTAATACACAGAGGTCGCAAAAAATCGCTTTCTTTTTTCTTTCTCTAGCCACGCTTTTAATCGTTGTGCCGGTGGGCCTGATCGTGGTGATCATTATCCAGAAGGGCCTGCCTGCGATCAACTGGCAGTTTTTAACGGATATCCCGCGCCAGGGTATGCGCGCGGGCGGGATTTTCCCGGCGATCGTCGGGACCTTTTATCTGGTGCTGGGAGCGATAATCTTTGCTTTACCTATAGGCCTGCTGGCGGCGATTTATCTAAGCGAATACGCAAAAGATAATATTCTAAACCGCATAATCAAACTGGCGATTATCAATCTTTCCGGTGTGCCTTCTGTCGTCTACGGTTTATTCGGCTTAGCACTTTTTGTAGTTTTCTTTAAGTTCGGGGCATCTATTTTGTCCGGTTCGCTTACTTTAGGGATAATGATCCTGCCGATAATCATCACCACATCGCGGGAGGCATTGGAGAGTGTTCCGCAGTCATTCCGCGAGGTAAGCCTTTCACTGGGGGCAAGCAAATGGCAGACTATAAGGCACATAGTTTTACCTAATGCCATACCCGGGATCCTGACCGGAACGATCCTGGGGCTGGGCAGGGCAGCGGGGGAAACTGCGCCAATACTTTTTACAGTCGCGGCTTTCTACCTGCCGCAGCTACCTAAATCCATTTTTGACCAGGCAATGGCGCTTCCGTATCACCTTTATGTAATCTCAACCCAGGTGCCCAATGTGGACGAGAAGATACGCTATGGCACGGCATTGGTATTGTTAACCTTGGTTTTGTTTATGAACCTGATCGCCATAATCATCCGCTATAATTTCAGGAAGAAGAAGAAATGGTAAAGTTCAACGCCAAAAATCTGAATATCTGGTTCGGCCAGATCCACGCCTTAAAAGGGGTGAACATTGAGATAGGGGCCAACGAGATCTTAAGCGTGATTGGGCCTTCCAACAGCGGCAAGACCAGCTTCCTGCGCATGCTTAACCGTTTAAACGAGCTGCACGCGAATTTTAAAATGAGCGGGTGGATGGAGTTTGACGGCCAAGACATAAGGAAGATTGATATTGAAGGTTTACGCAAAAGGGTGGGTATGGTTTTTGCCTTGCCGCTGCCTTTGCCTTTGTCTATCTTTGAAAATGTGGCTTACGGCGTCAGAATGCACGGAGAGAAGAATCGCGCCAAGATAGCTGAGATTGTCGAGCAGGCGCTTAAGCAGGCATATCTCTGGGATGAGGTCAAGGACAGGCTTGGTGTTTCTGCGTTTAAGCTCTCCGGAGGCCAGCAGCAGCGTCTATGCATTGCCAGGACCCTGGCGGTCAGCCCCGAAGTTATTTTATTTGACGAGCCCTGCTCCGGGCTTGATCCGATCTCAACGGCTAAAGTTGAAGAGGCGATGCTCAAATTAAAAAAGGATTACACCATAGTTTTGGTAACCAACAACGTAAAACAGGCAGCCAGGGTCGGGGACCGTACGGCCTTCTTTTTATCGGGCGAACTGGTAGAGTTGGACAGGACAGAGAAGATATTTACCGCGCCGAGCGATAAGCGCACAGACGGCTATATCAGAGGGGAATTTGGATAATGGCGGATATCAAGGTAAATAATTTGAATTTATGGTACGCGGATTTCCAGGCGCTGATAAACATAAACGCGCATTTTAGGGAGAAACAGATCACCGCCATGATCGGCCCGTCAGGATGCGGCAAGTCCACTTTACTGCGGGTTTTTAACCGGATGAATGATCTTATAGAGGGGGTGCGCGTAGGCGGAGAGGTGATCATTGATGCGGAAAATATTATCTCCGATAAGACAGACCTGGTAGTTTTGCGCAAGAAGGTAGGCATGGTTTTCCAGCGGCCCAACCCATTTCCTCTGTCCATTTATGAAAATATCGTTTTCGGCCAAAGAGTGCATACGGAAGGATTGACCAAAGATAAACTTGATGAAGTGGTTGAAGACAGCTTGAAATCAGTGCTTTTGTGGGATGAGTTGAAGGATAAACTCAATAAATCCGCGCTGACCTTATCCCTGGAGCAGAAGCAGCGTCTTTGCATTGCCAGGCTTATCGCGGTCAAACCCGAGGTCCTGCTTATGGATGAGCCCTGCTCTACCCTTGACCCGCAGGCAACCAGCCGCATTGAAGAACTAATGCGTGAACTAAAGCATAACTATACTATAATAATAGTCACCCATAATATGCAGCAGGCAGCGCGAGTTTCGGATGAAGCAGGCTTTATGCTTTTGGGGGAGCTGGTTGAGTTTGGTAAAACCGAAGATATCTTTACCAGCCCGAAGGATAAAAGGACGGAAGATTACATTACCGGAAGGTACGGATAGGGAGGTGCTCAATGCTACGACATTTGGATGAGGAATTGAAGGAGTTGCACAAGGATATACTGCGCATGGCGGTATTTGCCCAGGAGTCGATCTTTAAGTCAATTGAGTCGCTGAAAAACCGCGACAAATACCTGGCCAAAGAGGTGATTGATACCGATAATAAGATCGATGAACTGGAGCTGGCAATAGATGAGAAATGCATTGATCTTATTGCCAGGTATCAGCCGATGGCCGGGGATTTAAGGTATATTACTACCGGCATGAAGATAAACGCGGAGCTTGAGCGTATCGCCGATATCGCGGTAGATATTGCCCAAAGGTCGCTGGACCTGATGGAAAAACCTTTGCTTAAGCCCCTTGTGGATATCCCCAAGCTCTCCGAAGCTGCCCAGAAGATGGTGCGCGATGCCATTGATGCCTTTGTGAAAAGGGATGCCCAGCTTGCCAGGCAGGTAGTTTTAGCAGATGCCGAGGCTGACCGCTTGCGTAACCTGGTGGGGGATGAATTGGTCAATGAATACCTGGGGCGCGACCCCAAGACCGCGGAGCGCGCGGTGGCGTTACTGCTTATTTCCCGGTTCCTGGAGCGCATCTGCGACCATACCACCAATATCGCCGAAGACGTGATCTATATGGTTGAGGCAAAAGTGGTTAAGCACCACCCGGAAGAGCTGAAATAGCCCGCCCATCGATCTTTCCAATGGCGGGCTGCCGAGGCTTGCCTCTAGCAGCACCGCTTGCATTTCCCCAGCGTGGGAATGCTTCGCTTCGGCAAAAATTCTCGCTCTGCCTTCTTCGTATATAGCCGGGCAACCGTGCCCGCTCGAATTTTTGAGATGCTGCTTAGAGTCAAGCCTTGCCATCCCGCCCGACAGTAACCTATGTACCCGGTCTAAAATGTAACCTATGATTCGCTTGCACATACAAAACTTGACATTTCCTGGGGGGGGGGGTAAACTAATGACATGCAGAATAAGACTTTTATCCCGCCGGAAAAATTATCTTCAAAATCGTTCAACTATGTTCTTTTTCTAAATAACCAACACTTCTTTGTGGTATAATCCCCAATAGAACAGCTTATCAAAGAGCCCTTTGTATCATTTAGACATCAGTAATCAACTATTCGCGCTCATACACTACAGGCGCAGAAGAACGAGTACACGGCTGGCAGGCCTTATTCACGCTATCGAGTTAGGACTCCAGGCTAGGAGTAAGTCTCATAAAGCCACTCAAGGTCTCTGCCGGCCTATTATGATATCTAAATTCAGTCTTACTTATCTCCATACCCCAAAGCCAGACCAAGATCTTCCTGGCAATGGCGCAGGCAGCCTTCTTCTTGCCTGCCCTGCGAGCTATCCTGTTAAATATACTCCTTACATGATCATTCTTCCTTATCGCGCACCAGGCA
>Ga0172371_10002470_pt1 | contig 29345 bp, 33 predicted proteins | sample Lak12m_FD_114543 | JGI IMG/M metagenome (GOLD analysis project Ga0172371, IMG submission 114543) | Freshwater microbial communities from Kabuno Bay, South-Kivu, Congo - kab_022012_12m | ecosystem: Environmental > Aquatic > Freshwater > Lake | place: Democratic Republic of the Congo: South-Kivu...
CTAAATCGAAAATGGCCAGGTTCAATAATACCCGCGTGAATAGGACCAACCGGTATTTCATATATCCCCTCGCCCTCAACTTTTTGGAATTGATATGTCCCGTGCGCCTCCTCTGGCCTCGTTTGACCATCAAAATCCTTTCTTAGTGGGAAAATACCTGTAGGCCAATTTTCATGAAGAATAATTGGTCTTTGATCTAGATTACCAATCGGAGTAAGACCAAAGAATGTCTGTATTCTTCTCTCATAATTCGAAGCCTTATGAATAATAGGAGTCAGGGATGGAAATTCTTCGGTATCGTTTAAAACAATAAAAGGAATTACAAACGCGTTCTCTTCGGGGATACCAAAAACATACCAGACCCTAAAACCTCCACGCCCCCCTCTTTCATCGGTGGCTGTAATAAGTTTAAGCGAACAATTTTTATTATTATGTAAGTCGCTGGCAATGGCACGAATCTGTGAAACAGCTACTTCAAAAGAAAAAGAATTACCACAAGATTCGACAATCGCTTCTTTAGGAATATATTGTTTTATGTTTTCTCTATTCATATTAGTAATGCGCTACGACATCGTTAAGTAGTGTGGTTAGAAACAATGGAAGATGAAAACTTAAAAAAAGAGCAAGTGCAATAAGCCCAAAGGGTGGGATAACAAGCCAAATATCCTCTTCGCATTTCTTGACCTCAGAAGGTTTTTTTCCAAAAACCATTGAGGTGACATGGTTAAAAAATCCAATGAATACAATGGCCATTAAAAACATAACAACACCGGCGACCATAGGATGTGTTTTCATACCCGAAGAAAGGATAAAGACCTTCGTAAGGAAAATACCAAATGGTGGCATGCCAGTGATAGCAAAAAATCCTGCAAAAAAGAGTACGGACGTAACAGGAAGAGCGGTAAGCAGTCCCTTGATACGCGCAATCTTTGTGGAACTATATTTCAAAAAGATGGTTCCAGCAGATAGAAAGAGAGCCGATTTCAATAGCGCATGATAAATCATATGCAAAAGCGCAGACATGGCACCAAGCCCACCAAAACCAAAACCGAGCACAATAATACCCATATTCTCAATACTCGAATACGCAAGGAGTCGCTTATAATTTTTCTGAACAAGTATAATTAAAGAGGCAATAAGAATTGATATAACCCCAAAAATAATTAATAAATTCTGAGAAAAGGCGTGGCCAGCAACAAGGTCCGTCATTACTTTAAATCTCAATACAGTAGCAAAGGCAACATTAAGTAGTACACCCGATAAAAGAGCACTGATTGGTGCAGGCGCCTTACTATGCGCATCGGGAAGCCAAGTATGCATAGGCGCAAGTCCGACTTTTGTACCATAACCTATCAATACGAAAATAAAAGCTATTTTAGCGACAAGTGGGTCAAGATATATAGCATTCGCGACGAGTGATCGCCAACCAACGAGCCCCTCAGCACCAATCGGAGAAAGAGATGTAAAATAAAGAAGTGTTCCAAAAAATCCTAAAAATAAACCTACGGAATTAATAATGAGATATTTCCACGCAGCTTCGATTGAAGATGACTTATTATAAAAACTAATGAGAAATGCAGTCGCAAGAGTCGTAGCCTCAATGAAAATCCAAGTAAATACTGGACTGTTAGCCGTAGCAGCAAAAAACATCGCAGCAAAAAAAAGATTCAATAAAACAAAGTATTGCCTTACCCTTGTAAATCCAATAATATCCTTTAAGGTTTCCTGCCGAAGATACCGTACAGAATATATTGTTACGGCTAACCCAACACAGGCAATGATAAGCATTACAATAGCCCCAAGCGCATCAACGAAAAAAAATGACATTGGAGCATACGTCCCCACAGAAGAAACCTTAAAAGCAATAACAAATGACTCAACAAGAGCAATGACTGAAGCTGTTAGAGATACAAATTCAATAACTCCCACATGTCTAATAAGAAGCCCTGGGAGTGCTACCACCAAAAAAGATGAGAGAAGAAACAATAATTCCATAATGTTAGTCTTTGAGCTGTTTCATAGATGTTACCTCAAGAGATCCAAAATGTTTATAGATCATGAACGCAAGTGCTGTTGCAATAATAAACCAAATAAAAACATCGGACACAATGCCAACCTGTAAACTAAATGATTGTTCAAGACCAGCAAAGATAGCAAAAGCAACAATGCTATTTTCAAGCGAAAGGATACCAATAATTTGTGAAATAGCACCCTTACGATTAATGATGAGGAAGAAGGAGAGAAGCATAGCAGAAAGTGCTAATGATAATAAGAGCTGATTAGCTGGAACAATACTTGTGAGCGGCGCGAATTTTCTAGAATGGGCAACAGCAACAAGCCCGGCAATACTTATTAAGGTAAGCGGAACATTAAGATACGTGCTCACTGAAAATTTAATTTCATGTCGCTGAATTAATCTTGCCAAAAAAAACGGTACCATAATCACCTTAACAAGGAGTACAAGCGAAGCAATAAAAAGCAGGGACGTAGCGCCCGTCAAAAGAAAAGAATTAAATATCACCATCGCAATCGCGAGAGATTGCATGCTATATGCAAGGACGGCACCAAAGTTCTTTCTTGTAATATGCGAAAAAACAATGGTCAAAAAAACTATTTCCAACAACATTTGAGAAGATAGCATATTCATAATTAACGAATAAGACTAATTGCCACAACGTTAAGAATAAAGGAGGTCATTAATAAATCTGGCAATCGGAAAAATCTAAATTTTGCAGTACTTGATTCGAGAATTGCAATTATAAGACAAAAAATGAATACCTTTATAAAAAGAGCACTGATGCCCATAGCAATAGCATTTATTCCTATACCTTGCGCAATACCGAAAGAAAAGAAAAGGTTTGATCCTAAAGCAAAAAAAATAAAAAGTTTATTAAACGATGCCCACTCTATAAGCGCCAACCTTTTCCCTGAATACTCCAAAATCATAGCTTCGTGAATCATTGTTAATTCTAAGTGAGTGGCTGGATTATCAAAAGGAAACCTACCAGCTTCCGCCAACAATACAATAACGAAACCAACAAACGCTAACGTAATAGATAAAAGAGACTGGCCATGCACGAGCATACTAGAACTAGAAATACTAAACACGTTAGTAGTGCCCGCAATAAGCGCAACCGTTAGTAGTGAGAACAAGAATCCCCCCTCCGCTAATGCAGAAACCGTCATCTCTCGACTTGAACCAAACCCCCCAAAACCACCTCCAACATCCAAACCAGCAAGCGCCAAGAAAAAGGTACCAATAGAAAGCGCATAAACAATAACCAAAATATCACCTACACCAGTATTATTAACAAAAGAAGCGAAGAGGGGTATGCTCGCACCCACAACAATAGTTACTACAAAAACAATAAATGGTGCATATCGAAAAACCCAAGAAGCATCGCTACTTACCACCTCGTCCTTGTGCAAAAGCTTCCAAATATCTCTATAGGGCTGAAAAATACTGGCCCCCTGTCGATTTTGAAGCTTTGCCTTTATTTTTTTTATGATGCCAATACAAAGAGGCGATGTCACCGGCACCAAAACAAGTTGTAGTATCCAAACAAAAATAGTCATACTCTATAACACTGAAAATAATGCAATTATTAACGCAATAAAAATGTAAGAAATGTATAGATTTATATTCCCACTCTGAATATCTTTTACGCGCAAAGAAAGTGTTCTAATAGCCTTACGCAATGGTTGATAAAAATGAGCTTGATAAACATCCTGTACGCCCAAGACAACCGTCCTAGACCTTGATAAATACCTACTTTCAGAATCATGATACTCTGTTTCGTGTTGAATACTTGGTCTTAATACACCCTTAAAAATGAGAATAATCGATCTTGAAAATCCCGTAGCAGTGATTTCCATGCGAGGAGTTAAATCCGTACCACAATCCCATGTAGCACCAACTTTTACCTTTTGATTTCTATTAATCAAGAAATGCATGACAAACATTACAAGCAAAAAAGTAACAATCAGGAAAGAGAAAAATATGGGAGCTGAGACAAAAGAAAAATCATTCCCAACAGCAATACTCTGACGAGACGATACAACAATAAAAGAAGGAACATTTTTAAAAATAGTAAGACCTCGTCCTATTTCCTGAAGAATAAGTGTTATGCGCCCAGAAAATATTCCAAACAAAAGAGATAGCGTTGCAAGAGCCCACATACCTAAGCGCAAAGAAAATGAAGATTCTTTTGCATGAGCAACCTCTGCGCTTCTCGGACGGGCAAGAAATGACACACCAAATGCTTTTACAAAACAAGCAAGAGCAAGACCACCTGTAAAGGCAAGTGAACCCGCTGCTACTATAAAAAACCACGTACCGTAAAAACCAGACAAGGCCACCCCCTGAAAAAGTGACTGAAAAGTAAGCCACTCACTAAAAAAACCATTAAATGGCGGGAGCGCGGAGATTGCCATTGATCCAATCAAAAAAAACATAGCTGTTTGTGGCATATATCTAATAAGACCACCGTATTCTTCCATATTTCTTGTATGCATCTGATTGATCACCGAACCGGCACTCAAAAAAAGCAATGATTTAAAAATAGCATGATTTAAGGTGTGGAAAAGCGCCGCAACCAAACCGAGAAGAGCAAATTGTGGCATGCCAAGCGACAAAAAGGTAAGCGCGCTTCCAACGCCAAGCAAAATAATCCCAATATTCTCAATGCTATGATAAGCCAAAAGCCTCTTTATATCGTGTTCAGTGAGCGCATACAAAACCCCCAGCAAAGAAGATATTGATCCAACAATAAGCAAAGCTAATCCCCACCATACTGGAATAGGCTGAAGTATATCGAGAAAAATTCTGATCATCATGTAAATACCAGTCTTGATCATAACACCAGACATTAATGCCGAAACATGAGATGGGGCAGCTGGATGAGCACTTGGAAGCCAAATATGAAACGGAATGATACCGGCTTTCGTACCAAAACCAATCATCGCAAATACAAAAATGATATTTTTGACAGATAGAGGTATGAGACCAGCGCCTAATTTAATCGTCTCGAAATCAAACGAACCTGTAAATTTATAAGCCAATAAAAGAGCGAGAATAATAAAAGCGGTGCCTACGTGGGTCATTATAAGGTAAAGAAATCCTGCCTTCACATTCTCCTCCTCGTTGCGGTCGTACACGACAAGGAAATACGATGCGACAGACATAATTTCCCACGCAATCAGAAAAAAGATTCCATTCGAAGCAGATACAACGAGAAGCATACCAGCAATAAACAGGTGATAAAAAAAACAAAATACGCCAATATCATATTTTTTATAAAAATGTTTTATGTATCCTATTCCATAAATAGAGCAAAAAAGAGAAATTAATGAAATGACAAAAATAAAAAAACCAGCCAAAGTATCAATATGAAAAGACAGCGCAAGACGTGGAAAAGAAGATTTTCCTACCACAAAAGATAAATTGTGTCCTGCAATAATCGTTACTATCGAAAAAAACAATCCCCAAAGAGAACCAATAATCGCGAAAAAACTACTCCACCCATTTGAAATCACATCGTTTTTTCGAAACAGCAAAGCACCAATCGCTCCTACGCCAAAAAATGAAAGTAAAACAACAAAGCTCACTTGAGGAATAAGAGTATTAAACATGTTGTTTTGGCGATGTATGATCTAATGTTTCGAGAATTTTAAGAAGGTGGAGAAGAATAGTTTTTGGCGTTGGTGGATCACCAGGGATTTGATAGTGTACTGGTATAATGTTATCTACTCCATCCAACACTGCGTAAGATCCCTTGAATATACCCCCATCCATAGCGTCATCACCAACCGCAACAACAATCTTTGGATCAGGCGTCACATCGTACGCTCTTTTTAATGCTTCCGCCATGCTGCGTGTTACTGGTCCTGTTACCATGAGCATGTCTGCATGTTTTGGTGAGGCAACAAAATGAATTCCAAAACGCTCGATGTCATAAAATGAATTAGAGAGCGCAACAAGCTCTTGTTCACACGCATTGTCAGAACCAGCATCAACCTGCCTGATGGCGAGGGATCCCTTAAACAATCGCTTCACTTTATTCTGTATTTTCTCTCCTATGGCAATAACCTCCGCCTGCCCACGATCGGTGATGTGTATTGGAATTATATTGCTAGGTGTTTTAAATATTTTTAAAAAAAGCTTTATCATAATTATTGGAATCACTCTGCAAGAATAACTACCCCCCCCTCTTCGCGTACCTCTAAAAATCCAGAAGTAATTTTTATTATAGATTCTTTCTCTGATACATCAACGAAACGCACCATGGGTCCCACGAGCATAGAAACCAAGGGAATATGGTGATTTAAAATTGTAACCTCACCCACCGTTGTCGTTGTAGTGAGTTGTTTAATATCACCTTCAAACAAAGTACCTTGTAGTGTGTAAATACCAAGATGCATATTATTCAACTTCGTCGATGCCTCCTTTCATGTAAAATGCATCCTCTGACTTTGCATCATGCTTACCCTCTAAAATTTCACTAAACCCCTTTATAGTATCTTCACGTTTTACAAACTTTCCTGGAGTTCCTGTGAACGCTTCAGCGACAAAGAAGGGCTGTGACAAAAAGCGTTGAATTTTTCGAGCGCGATGTACGGTGGTTTTATCTGTTTCAGAAAGCTCCTCCATACCAAGAATGTTAATGATGTCCTGCAGTTCAGCATAACGCTGCAAAGTACGCTGTACCTCACGGGCGACTCGATAGTGCTCTTCGCCCACTGTATTTATATCAAGCGCAGAAGAACTCGAGGCTAATGGATCAACCGCAGGATAAATACCAAGCTCAGTAAGAGCACGAGAAAGCACAATAGTTGAATCGAGGTGGCTAAATGTTGTCGCTGGGGCAGGATCAGTAATGTCGTCGGCAGGTACATAAATTGCCTGCACTGATGTTACCGAACCACGCTTGGTTGAGGTGATACGTTCCTGAAGCAAACCCATCTCTGTCGCAAGGGTTGGCTGATATCCCACCGCAGAGGGCATGCGCCCCAAAAGCGCAGATACCTCAGCACCTGCTTGGGAGAATCTAAAAATGTTATCGATAAAAAGAAGTACGTCTTTTGACTCTTCGTCTCTAAAATATTCTGCCATGGTAAGCGCGGCAAGCGGTGTCCTTAGACGCGCGCCGGGAACCTCATTCATCTGACCAAACACGAGGGCTGTTTTATTAATAACTCCCGACTCCTGCATCTCGTGGTACAAATCATTTCCCTCACGTGTACGTTCCCCCACACCAGCAAAAATAGAGGCACCACCGCTTTCTTCAGCCACATTACGAATAAGCTCCATAAGAAGTACCGTCTTCCCTACACCAGCACCACCAAAAAGACCCACCTTTCCGCCACGCACAAAAGGAGCAAGGAGGTCGATAACCTTGATGCCTGTCTCAAAAATCTAAGTTTTTGTAGATTGTTCACTAAGCGGAGGAGCAGGACGATGAATAGACCAACGTTTATCAAATTTTTTCTCTCCTGTATCTATTGGTTCACCGAGTACATTAAAAAGCCTTCCGAGCACCTCCTTGCCCACAGGAACAGAAACGGGTACACCTGAATCCTCTACCTCTGCACCACGAATAAGCCCATCAGTTGAAGAGAGCGCGATTGCGCGAACACGCCCAGACCCTAAGTGTCGTGACACCTCCAGCACCACACGGCGCTCTTCTGTACTTTTTACATAAAGAGCATTGTAAATCGCGGGCGGAGTCCCATCAACAAATTCAATATCCACGACTGGTCCAATAATTTGTATGATTTTCCCTTTATTCATAATTCTTAGTAATTAGTTTTTTAAGCACTCTCGAGCGCCTCTTTACCCGCGGTAATTTCACTAAGTTCACGAGTAATACTTGCCTGTCGTGCCTTGTTATACGTAAGTGTTAAATCGGTAATAAGCTCCTTGGCATTATCTGATGCGTTTTTCATAGCTACCATACGTGCAGAGTGCTCAGACGCATTACTCTCGAGAATCATGTGATGCACGTGCATACGAAGAAGTTGTGGAACAAGCTCATTCAATAACGCCTCGGGTGATGGCTCATACGTATATTCGTACGTATAGTGAGAAAGAATCTCGTCTTTTTTTTCTTTCTCTGAATATCTCCCTCTCTGGGGTGTAATCCCCTCAACGATTTCCTTGATTCCATTCTCTGTTACAGGAAGAACCCTGCGCACCACTGCCTCCTGAAGAAGTGTCGTCCTGAAGTGAGTATATACCGCAGAAAACTCATCCCACGTGTGATCTAAAAAACCTTTTATAAGGATCTCGGCAACAGGCAATGTTTCCTTGAGAGATATCATATCGCCAAATCCCCAAAAACTTTTATGGATAGGAATACTCTTATGTTCAAAATAATCCTTCGCTCTTTTTCCAACAGTCACAAGAATAAACTCTTCGTTACTTATACGTCGCGCTTTCACCCATGCCTCTGCCCTTCTTATTACATTAGCATTCAAGGCTCCCGCAAGACCCTTGTCTGAAGTAACAACAAGAAGCCCATAGCATTCTTTTTTTTCTCTTTGTTCTAAGATACCTGGTAATTCTTTTGTCTTCATCACAAGATTGCTTAAGAGATTAAGAGAGGCTACGGCATAAGGCCTCGCCTTAATTGCAAACTCCTGACTACGACGCATTTTTGTAGCAGAGACAACCTCCATCGCCTTTGTAATTTGTGCGGTGTTCTTAACGGAACGTATTCTCTGTTTTACTGCCTTAGCGGAAGCCATGAAAAATAATTATTTAGCAGATACATTAGAAAAATCATCGAGCGCTTTTTTGAGCTCCTCCTCTGTCTCTTTTGAAATCTCTCCTGAAACCTGTATAACATCCAGAATTGTATCATTGTACATAGTCCCCATGTATTCCAACAAGGCTCCTCCCTTCTTTACTACATCACTTGGTGGTGTCGTATCAAAGTATCCATGTATGGCGGCGTAAAACAAAACCACTTGTTTTTCAAAAGGAACAGGATTCATTTCGGGTTGCTTTAAAACTTCGATAAGCACCCGCCCCCTCTCAATACGCTTTCTCGTTGACTCGTCAAGTTCCGAAGCAAACTGTGTAAACGCAGCAAGCTCTCTGAACTGTGCAAGCTCTAGGCGAAGCTTTCCTGCAACCTTCTTCATTGCTTTTGTTTGAGCCGCCGAACCCACACGCGACACCGAGAGACCTGCGTTCACTGCCGGGCGAATACCCTGATAAAACAATTCCGGCTCAAGATAAATCTGACCATCAGTGATAGAAATAACGTTAGTGGGAATATAGGCAGACACATCACCGAGCTGAGTTTCAATAATAGGAAGTGCAGTTAAAGACCCGCCCCCTTTTTCTTTACTTAATTTTGCCGCGCGCTCCAGGAGACGCGAATGCACGTAAAAAATATCGCCGGGATACGCCTCACGTCCTGGTGGACGACGAAGAAGAAGAGAAAGCTCACGATATGCCCATGCATGTTTCGAAAGATCATCGTAAATAATGAGTGCGTCCTTTCCTTGATGCATAAAATACTCTCCAATTGCTGTAGCACTATATGGTGCAAGAAACCACAGTGACGCAGGAGAAGACGCTGGAGCGGATACTACAATGGTATATTCCATAGCACCCTGTTCTTTAAGTCTTGCCACAATTTTCGCAACCTTAGACTCCTTTTGTCCAATTGCCACATAAATACAAATAGGTGTAGGATACCGCGTGTCTTTGCCTTGATTGATAATAGTATCAATCGCAATAGATGTTTTTCCAATCTGACGGTCACCGATAATAAGCTCACGCTGTCCGCGCCCTACTGGGATCATGCTATCAATAGCTTTGATACCAGTATGAAGCGGAGTATTCACTGATTCGCGATCCAACACAGAAGGAGCAACACGCTCAACAGGATAATAAAGTTCTTTTGATTTCGTCCCAAAAATAGGACCATGTTCGTCCTGTTGGTTTCCTAGTGGATCAACGACACGTCCAATAAGTTCATCCCCGACTCTCATAGAGAGAACACGCCCTGTCGGTTTTACCACGTCCCCTTCTCTTACTTTTGTGGAATCTCCAAGAACAATTGCCCCCACAAGATCCTCTTCAAGATTAAAAGCAATTCCCACCACCTCGCCCTCTGGTGTTTCAATGAGCAACATCTCCTGTGACCCCACCTCTGAAATACCTGAAATCTTAGCAATACCATCACCTACCTCAAGCACACGACCTATCTTTTCGGCCTTAATGTCATGCTTAAATCCTTCAATTTCTTTCTTAAGATTTTCGATGATGGAATCCTTCATGTTATTTAAAAAGTTTTACTAACTGATTTTTTATACTTGCGTCAATAAGTATCTCGTCATCAACACAGATGGTGACCCCCCCCACAAGCGACGCATCAACGCCCTCTCTTGTAATCACACCGTGAGACACCATAGCGAGAATTTGTTTTTTTGTAGAGACACTTAGTGGTGTTGCACTTTCTACTTCTATTTTATGTATACCCTGTTGTTTATAATATTGTTTCTCTACTTCACGCATAATTCCGTGCAAATGAGGCATGTCGCCATTCTTTCGGATAGTCGTTAAAAACTGTCCCATCATTTTTTTCTGATCTTTTTCTCCTTTCCCCCCCATTGCAGTAAAAAATGCTTGTGCGTATTGTTTTGCAGAGTGTTTCATTCTTATTTTTATTTTTTCGCTATAGTCTTTAACTCAATAAGAGCTTTTTCTATAAGTTTTCCGTCACGAATCTCTGCTGGAATTTCCCGTAACACCTTAAGAATGCCATCGCGTACAAGTGCTTCTGTTTCATTATAAAGTGAATCTTTCATCTTAAGCTTCTCCTCTTGAATAAGTCGCTTTGCCTCAACAATAGCCGCCTCAGTTTTTCGAGCAGTCTCTTCTCGTATTGCTTCGCCACGCTCGAGAGCCGTCTTTTCTGCTTCACTTACGATACTTATTGCATCTTTCTTTGCACCTCGCAAGACCTCCTCTCGAAGCCTTTCTGTATGCCTAAGTTGCTCCTCTGCGTCTTTTGAAAATTGTAGCCCCTCCTCAATCCTTTGTTTACGTTTTTTCAAAACCTCGAGTACTGGTTTATATACAAAAACCCTAAGCACAAAAAGAAGAATAGAAAAATTAACCACCTGAGCAAGAAGTAATTTCCAATCAATCCCAAAATGTTCTATAAAATCATTCATTGTAAACGAAAAATAATGCCACCAAAAAGCTTACATGTTTGGATGGAGAGCGCGAAGAAGAAGAGTATATATCAAGCTTGGTCAAAATCGATGCAATGCGCGAAGCGGACGAGCATCCGACTGAGCAATATGGTCATAATATTGCGAAGGAGGAGTGGAGTCTGCGACAAAGCAGTGCGCGATTTTCACCAAGCTCTTATACGAATTTGATGATGAGAGCTACTACCAACGCATATATCGCCACCGCCTCCGCGAACGCAATCGCAAGGATCATAGCTGTTTGAATTTTTGGAGTTGCCTCTGGATTTCTCCCAATAGCCTCCAACGCTTTACCTGCAAGAATACCAATCGCAAGACCAGGACCTAATGTACCAAGCCCCATAACAATCGCTGTTGCTAAAAGTTTCATTGATTCTACTTCCATATTTTTAACTATTATACATTTTATCTCCTATCGACTTTTAAATATTATTTAACTTCTTAATTAATGGTGCGCGGTTGCCAGTCCTATAAACACCGTAGTTAACATTGCAAACACGAGTGCCTGAATGAAACCAACAAACAGCTCCAAGCCCAAGAATGGAACGGGCACCACATAGGGTGCCAAAAACGCCATAATAATAAGGAGCACTTCACCCGCAAACACATTCCCGAATAATCTAAATGAGAACGATATCATCTTAGCAATTTCAGAAATAAATTCAAGGATTCCCACAAAAAAATCGACAGGACTCTTAAGCGTAAAGAACTTGCCTACGTGTTTCCGAAAACCTATAGCCCCGACTCCTATTACATGCACAAAAAACAAAGCGATAATCGCAAGTGCGAGGGTTGTGTTAATATCACTTGCCCCCGATCTAAGAAAAGGAACGAATAGCCTCTCTCCTTCTTTTATCTCAAAAAAACCAATTGATCCAACTCCAGGGACGATACCAAGCCAATTTGAAGTTAGAACAAATAAAAAAATGGTGCTGACAATAGGAAGATAGCGCTCCGCCTCGTGCCGAGACCCAAATACCCCACTCATCATATCAATCAACCCCTCAAGCACGATTTCCACAATGTTTTGGATGAAAGATGGCACCAGATTTCTCCCCTTGAAAATGATAAGCCCTAGAAACAACCAAATCAAAAGAACAACCCACGTAGAAAGGAGTGTGTTTGTTATAAATCCAAATATATGTTCTGCGGCTATTTCAATGTGAGGCATAAAAATTAAAACTATTTACCTTTCATATAACTAAGCCCGAACCAATTTATACCATATTTTTTAAATTCCAATCAAGAGAGAGACGCATTAATTTAGCCATTATGACATGTCATAATGGCACTTCACCTGCAGATTTGTTCTGATAATAAAAGCCTCGTACATGCGTGTACGAGGCTTGAGACTTGAAACTCCCCATTTTATTTTTTTTCGACGTTCACCCGCCTTCGCCAAAGCTTCAGCGAGGCAAAGAAGGACTAAGGATCAAAGGTCATGAAGACCTAAGATTCAAAGTCCTAAGAACTAACTTGCGGGAACCGCCGCGGGGGTGCGGCCGTTCCAGTCGACGCCGAGCCAGCGATAGTCCCAGTTCCACTGTCCGTCGTGGAAGTACAAAACGCGTACGTACAGATAGCCGTCGGAGTAGCTGTAGATCGTCCCCCAGAAGTAGGTGAAACGGATGCTTCCATCCTCATTCTTCTTCCACTCTTCGGGGATGAGTTCCTGGTTGGCGTACAAATAATCAAGCAGATTGGCATTATATACCGGCTTGTGCTCAAGCTCCTTGCGAAGCTTGTTGCCTTCGATGCGCTTGCCACCCTTCTGGTTCTTCGAGAGGTGGAACTTTACCTTCGTTGAATCCCACACCATCTGACCGCCTTGCTTGTGCTCCACTACGCTCCAACCGTTGGGGATGTAGGGAGGGGCGTCGAGGTCGATGAGAATGCGATTTTGACTCGTGCACAATCCTAGCATCGGCACATTAAGAGACAGCGCCACTTCATCATTCCTCTTATTCAACTCTTCGAGTATCAGGTATTCGCGTGCGCATGAATCGCACAAAATCACGTGAGTCTCAACTTGTTCCCTTCGGTCTTCTGACAAACGCCCTCGTCTCAAATCGATAATATCTATGGGAGGGGGACACCCCCCCCTAGCAACCTTTTCCACCAATACTTTCATTAATTGTTGCCGTGCCTTGAGAATATCCTCACTCATTATCACAATCTCCCTTCATGGTGCTAGATACAAAATATCATGCTTCTTCTGAATTGTCTAGAGATTTGTACATTTGTCAAGCATTGGTCTTTGACTCTTCTCCACAAAGATTTTACACTTGTAAGTACATATGACAACACGAACCCGAGCAACTATCTTTTGGTTTTTTGTATTTCTTTTTATTGTTGGGGGTACTGGCACCATTCTTTTTGTAAGTGGGTACCGTCTTAACCTTGAAACAGGAAAAATAGAAAAGGTGGGGGGTGCTTTTTTGAAAACAAACCTCTCAAATTACGATGTTACGCTCGAAGGAAAATATTTCTCAAAACAATATACGGTGACAAACGAGCTTTTTATCCCTAGTCTTACACCAGGGATATACACCTTCGAAGTGAAGAAAGACGGATACCACCCATGGAAAAAACAATTTACCGTTCTTCCGAGTATTGTAACTTCGTTTAAATCAATCCTCCTGCTCCCCAACCCCCTTGTGCCAGAAACTCTATTCCAAAAAATGTCTGGAGTAGAATCTTTTTTCATTTCAAAAAACACGGCCAATATCCTTCTCCCCGACACACGCGAGAAATCACTTGCTCTTTATAGTCTCGACACGGGTGAGATCATAAAAACAGTGAATGAAAAAGATGCAAAACACGTTACATGGTTTTCTGATAATACTTCCTTTTTCTATACCGCTCCTGCCACAAAATCTATTCTCTTCGTCTCCGGAGAAAAAACAGTTAATATTACAACCGCCTTTCCCCGCTCTCTACCACGCACCATATCACCCCTTAAAAATACGATCAGGAATATATATCCACACCCTTTTGAAAAAAAGCTCATCATACAAACAAACAACGGTATTTATATCTTCGATCCACTCACCACCCAATCCGTTGTCTTAACAGATATAACTCCCCTCACGATGGTAGTACAAGGATCGAGTATTGTTTTCCTTGATAACGAAGGACAACTCTATTCAGAACACCTCATTACAAAAAACGTAAACAAACTTGATCTGGAAGCATTACCTTTTGTTGCTTCGCACACCAAAGACAAATGGAGCATCATTACAAGCCCCGATGAAAAAACATTTGTTTTGTTTAATAACGTCTCTAGAGAACTTTTCATCGCCACCAAAGAATTAGGAAAATTTTCACTCCTTGATACAAACGTAGCCTCCCCGACATTCGCCTTCGATTCACGTAAACTCGCCTATGTTAAAAATAACGTACCAACACTCTATTGGATTGCGAAAGATGAAGGATTGCGCAAAGAAGCGGAACAAAAAGACGCACTCCACGTAGAGCTTCCTGTCACAAATCTCACATGGTATAGAGACAACGCCCACCTTTTTGGCTACACAAGTAAAAAAGAACTCTATTTTTTAGAAACAGACAATCGCACACCTTTTGAAGCACTTCTTATAGACACCGAAATCCTCGACTATTTTTATCACGAAGACAGTAACGCGCTCTTCTATCTTAACTCAGGAAATCTCCTCAAATTAGACCTCAACTTTTCAAACAATTAAAAACAATGTAGTTTGCACTACGTCGTTTTGTTAAAATGTGTCATTATCTTCTCTGCGGCCTCCACATCCTCCGGGTATCCTATGGGATGCCAAAAATGGGCACGAATTACTTGTATGTGACATTGTTCTGCCCATATCCCAATTTGTTTCGTAAGGTTCAACTCTCCATTAGGCATCGGTGCATGCGGGAGATCAAAGATACTTTTATCAAGAAGGTGTACGCCTATCAACGCAAGATTGCTTGGGGGGTTTTCGTGTTTTTCAAAAATAGAAACAAGTCTCCCCTTCTCACCAACAAGACACACCCCAAATCGTTCTGGATGAGCCGTCTCCCTAACGAGTATAACGGGCACAGTCTGCATACAGTTTGCTATGTCGGACGGATCATACAAATCGTCGGCGTATAGGGCGAGAAACAGATCGTCCTTAAGAATATCTCTTGCGAGAGCAAGCGCATGCATTGGCCCCCTTGGCGCATCTTGCCAAATATACTTTATTGCGCGCCCATCAAATGAATCACCAAAATATTCTTTTACGACCTCCCCTTTGTACCCTATAACCAAAATAACCTCGTTAATCTCTCGAGGTAACGCGCATATCGTATATTCGAGGATCGGCCTCCCCACAATACGCACCATGGGTTTTGGTACATTCTCAGTAAGAGGCCGCAACCTCCTCCCTTCACCTGCCGCCAAGATAACTGCCTGCATAATAAAACTTTAAAAATCTCTGTTTATTATAATTCGCCGCTTTTAATTTTTCTCCGGATATCTTCAACAAATGTATTATAATAAAAAAGATTGTGTGTGGTAAGAAGACGCAACGCCGTGATTTCTTTCGCCTTAAAAAGATGAGTAATATAACTCCGCGTATACGTTCCACACACCTCGCATTTACAAGTTCGATCAAGCGGTTTTTTGTCATTCAGAAATACGGTCTTCGACATATTAAGTTTCCCCTTAAGAGTAAACGCGATACCGCGCCGTGCATAATGCGTTGGCACAATGCAATCAAACAAATCTACCCCCGATTTAACAACCATCTCCATATCTTCAAGATATCCGATTCCCAAAAGGTGACGGGGTTTCTCCTCGTGAAGATGGGGTATTGTCCAATCCAAAATATTTTTCATCGTCTTTTTCGATGAACCCAAATCTCCCCCTATCCCAAACCCCTCAAAAGGAAGTCCACCAATATATGCAGCACTTTCCTCTCGTAAATCCCGAAACCGAGAACCCTGTACAATACCAAAAAGAGCCTGTTTACTTTTTTTAACCTTGAGGCATATCTTCTCCCACTCATGGGTCCTTTTTAGTGCCTCGTTAATATATTCGTGCGTAGCAAGTGGCGAAGTACATTCATCGAATGCAAAAATCATATCAGCTCCTAAGGCCTCCTGTATGTGTATTGATTCTTTTGGGCCAATAAATAATTCTCTCCCGTCGATAGGAGAACGAAAACGCACCCCCTCCGGCGTAATTTTTACCTTCCTGGGCTGCGCATCACGACGAAGAACCTCGGTCTGGCTTCCTGGGAAAAATTTTAATACCTTTCCCACCTGTGTATCCATACCAAACCCCAAACTAAACACCTGAAACCCGCCGGAATCTGTCATAAGTGGTCTCTTCCACCGCATAAACTCATGGAGCCCCCCCATCTTCTTTACGATCGCCTCTCCGGGTTTTAAGTGAAGATGAAAAGTATTTGCAATAAGAAGCTGACTTTGGGTTTTTTCCACCTCACTCGAAGTAAGCGTCTTAATCGTCGCTTGTGTGGCCACAGGAACAAAAGCGGGCGTCTCAATGTCACCATGCGAAGTCCTAAGCAAGCCGATTCTCGCCTTACTTTTTTTTGAACGTTTTAGTATAGAAAACTCAATCATAATTTAAAATGCAAATCTCTCCGCCAAAGGCGGATCCTCCTCTGGCGGAAAAATGCAAAACTTAGGTATCCTTTCAGGATAATTTTAAATTTTACACTGTCATTTTTCATTTTGATTTTTAAACCTTACATTTGTATTATCCGTGTCTTATTTCCACGACATCCCCGTCTTGCATCACATACTCCTTCCCCTCAACACGCAACCATCCCCTCTGTTTTGCCTCATTCCAACCACCCGCTTCAAGTAACTTATCCCAGGCAATAGTCTCTGCTCTAATAAACCTATGCTCAAAGTCAGTATGAATTACACCCGCAGCCTGTGGCGCTTTCATGCCGTGCGTAATAGTCCATGCGCGAGTCTCGTCTTCCCCTGTTGTAAGAAAACTAATAAGTCCGAGCACCTCATATGCCTTTTTAATCAATTCATGGATATCGTCTGCAAGGGCAACATTTACGATAATATAATCTGCATTTAGTTCTTCAACATAAGCCTTAAGTTCTTCGGAGACATCCTCCTCGTCTCCGTTAAAGAGATAAATTTGTGGTTTTACGGTAAGAAGATTAAGTTCTGCAATAACGGGCTCGTCGATAACACCACCTTCGATATTTCGCGCGAGAATATTTTTTCGTAACCCATCCCGCACGCGTGTTGCTGTTTCAAAATCTTTTGCTTTTTGTTTATCGCCAGTACGTGCCTCTCCCTCTAATTTTTGCATTCTTTTTTCTACGGTATCAAGATCCTTCAAAATAAGTTCGGTATTAATAATCTCTATATCGCGTAACGGGTCAACACCAGCCTCTACATGAACAATGTCATAATCCACAAAACAACGTACCACCTGCACCATAGCACTTACTTCGCGGATATGAGATAAGAATTGATTCCCAAGCCCCTCGCCCTGATTCGCCCCCTTCACAAGTCCGGCAATATCATAAAATTCCACCACGGCAGGAACAATCTTTTTTGACTTGTTTAGTGCTGCAAGTGCATCAAGCCGCTTGTCGGGGACAGGAACAACCCCAACATTCGGATCAATAGTCGCAAACGGATAATTCGCAATCGTCACCGATTGTTTTGTAATAACTTTAAATAATGTCGACTTCCCCACATTAGGTAAACCAACGATGCCTATAGATAGTTTGCTCATAGTACAGCAAGTTTACATGAATTGTTGACATAAATCAACGAACATTCTATTCTCTTACCACAATGAAGGGGGTGTTTCAATTATGATGAGAAGAGCAAAAAAGCACCTGCGCGGAATGCTACGAATTGCGCATGGACTCATCGCGAATATAAAACGAAAAAGACGGTCTTGTCCCTGTAGCTATTGCACACGAAAAAGAAGAAAACGGACAAAAGAAATGAAAGACGAATAAAAACAATTGGCTCTCATCGAGAGCCTTTTATTACAATAAACTTGTTTTTTTACGAACTACTCTGTGATAAGTAATGGCAAAACGATGGGCCTCGTCACGAACCTGAATAAGAACACCAGTATTATATCCCTGAGCATCGCCAATGAATTCATTTTTTTTACGATCCGGCCCTTTTGCGATACCCACAACAGGAATTTTTATCTCTAAATCTCGTAACACTTTTTCTGCACAATGAACCTGAGGTAATCCACCGTCAACAAGAACAAGATTTGGTAATTGCCAAGGATGTCTGAAACGTCGTCGCAAGACCTCTTCGAGCATCGCCACGTCGTTCGAACCAATGACTGTTTTTATTTTAAATTTCTTATATTCACTTTTTTCAGGTTTTCCATTTACAAACACTACCATCGAGCCCACCGCCGATGTTCCTGAAATATTAGAAATATCATAACCCTCAATACGAAAAGAATCTAAAATCTGGAATCTAGAATCTGGAATCTGGTAGAATGGATCGGATATAAGAGCGGTATCTTGAATATGTTGTAGAGCAAAAATTTGATGTTTTATCTTTTTCGCTTTTTCGAATTCGAGATTCTTACTTTCACGCTTCATCTCTTTTTCTAGCTCATCTATAATTTTCTTTTTCTTTCCTCCAAAAAAATTTTTAAGGTATCTCATTTGTTTTTGATACTCTTTTCTCCCTATCGCGCCGATGCACGCACCAGGACATAGTCCTATTTGATAATCGAAGCATGGTTTTTTATATGTACCAATCTTTTCTGTTTGGTGCGTATTCCAAGGAAAGATTCGCCTTACTATACGCACAGCTTCTCGTGTCTCATGCGCCGAGACAAAAGGCCCGAACCGTTTTCCTTGCACAATCGATTTTCCTCTTACCAGCAATACGCGTGGAAAATCTTCATTCGTAATTTCCACATATAAAAAACTACGATCATCTTTTTCGCGTACATTAAATGGGGGTTGATATTTTTTAATAAGCTCTGCCTCGAGCATTAACGCTTCAAGCACGCTCTCTGTTTTTTTATACTCAATTGAATGAATAAGAGAGACCATTTTTTCGATCCGTATATCATGTGAACGATTAAAATAACTCGATATTCTTCGTTTCAAATTCGCAGCTTTTCCAACATACAAAAGTACTCCATTTTTATCTTTCATAAGATATACACCCGGTGTAGTAGGAAAATTATTGTATTCCATAGACCTTTTTATGCCACAAAAGTTATCCACACGCAATATTGCACGCCATTCCCATTACCTTATACTAATAAATAGACCTTCGACAACTTATAAGTAAAGGAGGTGACAAAAATGGACATGCTCGCTGGCTGGCTCAAGACTCTCTCGGCAATGGCGCGTGCGGCAGTCGTGCTTCTGGCAACAATCCTGCTCGTAACGCCCTTCGTTGCTGCAGTTGTGGCCCTGGCAGGTGGTAACGCCGTCGCTGCGTGGGGAACCCTCGCAAGTGGTGCACCACAATTCGTACAGGCACTTGCAATCCTCGCCCTGGACAAGTATCTGGGCTAAACCATTTTCGATCTCCTTGAAATTCGGCTGCTCTCCTCAGAGCAGCTTTTCATTTTTCAAAAAATATCTTGCTCAACACAACATGGTATTACTTAATTTGATACCTACCCTTCACGCGCCGCTATGACGCGTCATAGCGCTGTATTAAAATAGTTTTATTATTGTAATGTATAGTGACTTTTTGTGTATCGCAAAAAACCTTCTTTCATCAGATCTGTTAAAATTTTTTCTACGCGTGCAGGATCGTCCCTAAGTCGTTCTATAATTTTCTCTTTTGATTTCTGTCCTTCCTTAATGAGTATTTTTAAAATCACTCCGCGAATTTTTCTATCTGATCCTTCAAACTTGGATTGTTTTTTATATGACTTACTTTTTGTATTAGGATTTTTTCCGCGCATCATTTCTCCTAGATACGTTCCATAATCCATGAGTGCCCAATACCACTCGCGTGAATTCTTTTTATCAAATGCCATACCTACGTAATGGAGAATATCTTCATCGTGCGCCTGTTCTTGCTTTGAAAAAAAATGATGAATAAAAACACGCCTAATATTGGTCTCAATAAAAATAGTGGGTGAGTTAAACGCAAACGCACTGATTGATCCCGCAGTCGCCTTTCCAATTCCTGGAAATATCACCAATGTTTCTGGGGTCTCTGGTAAGACACCGCCGTATTCATGTATTACTTTTTCTGCAATTGCCTTGAGGGCAATGGCACGCCTGTTATATCCCATCCCTTGCCACACCTTTAATACACGCGAAAGCGATGCTTTTGCCAAACTTTGAAAATCAGGAAATGCTTTTATAAACAATGGATATTTTTCTAAGACACGTTTCACTTGTGTCTGTTGAAGCATTATTTCTGAGACGACAATATGGTATGGATCAGTGGTAACTCGCCATGGCATTTCCCGCTTGTGTTTTTTGTAGTAATTCCAAACTACCTTTTGGAATTCTTTAATTGTAGTCGTATTTTCCATTGTCACCATTGTTATAAAAAAGAGACCCTATTTCAAGGTCCCATCTCTTGACATACAACAAAGTCTTTTATTTTTTGCGCGGGGATCTGCACAGCGAAATATGGATTCCACTGAACCACCCACAGCTCTCTCTTATCAAAAAAACGACAACCGGCGATTACATAAAGAGTTCTATTTATATAATCAACACTCTGGATCATATCCTCTGGAAAGATAACCATTCCTCCCACCAACGCAACACCCTCCTCATGAGGGACAAGCTCATCATAAAAAATAATACCAATGTACTCACTCTCCACGTAATCACCCCCATTCAACTAATTCTTTTTGGGTGACACCTCATAGCATCGTTTTACAAACGTTTCAGTAAGACAAAAATTTTCATAGCGGTCGCGCACAATTAAACCCTGCTCCAAGAACCAATCGAGAAAACGACTGTTCGCACTAAGCTGGTTACAGATACCCTCAATCCCAGCACGATCCATGCTCACCCAATACCCCGATACTGACAATAAATTACAAGCGCACTCGCAAACACTTCTCTTCCAAGTTTATCAAACGCCCCCATAAATGGTTTTGATGTGTCGATGTTGCCTGGCGCGATATGATATCCTTCGGGAACAATAGAGCTCGGTTCGTATCCCACGATATCCCCTCCTAAACATTTATAAATGATCTATCTTCGTTCTACTCTAGACAAAATTATTTGTCTAGATGTGTTTTTTGAGGTACTGCCCCGTTACGCTATGTGCATTTTTTGCGACGTCTTCGGGAGTACCTGTAGCAATAATTTTTCCACCTCGTTCTCCTCCTTCGGGGCCGAGATCTATTACCCAATCTGCCGTCTTAATAACATCGAGATTGTGCTCAATCACTACGATGGTATTCCCCCGACCCACAAGACGCTGTAATACATCAAGCAGTTTTTCAATATCAGAAAAGTGAAGTCCTGTGGTTGGCTCATCAAGCAAATACAATGTTCTTCGCGTATCTCTTTTCCCAAGCTCTGCAGCCAGCTTAATACGTTGCGCTTCTCCACCAGAAAGAGTCGTCGCAGACTGTCCAAGTTCAAGATATCCCAAACCCACTTCATGCAAAATTTTAAATTTATCATAGAGCCATGGAATATCTTCAAAAAAAGCCAACGCCTCCTCGACTGTCATGCGCAACACCTCATAAATGTTTTTGCCTCTATACTCAACCTCAAGCGTTTCGCGATCAAAACGCTTTCCTTTACAGATATCACACAGAACATAGACAGTAGGGAGAAAATGCATTTCGATTGCAATCGTACCGTGCCCCTCGCAATGTTCACATCGACCCCCAGGTACGTTGAAACTAAAACGTCCAACCCTGTATCCACGTACGCGCGCATCTTCTGTTGAGGTAAACAATTCTCGCACATGCGTCCAAGCTCCTACATAAGTTGCGGGGTTTGATCGTGGAGTTCTTCCGATCGGCGATTGATCAATAGTAATAACGCGGTTGATATACTCAAGCCCCAAGACAGCATCACACGCCCTACCCTTATAATCTGCTCCATTAAACTTATTTGCCAAATACTTATAAAGCACATCATAAATAAGCGAACTCTTACCCGAACCAGAGACCCCGGTAATACAAGTAAGTTTTCGAAGTGGGATGTCTACATCTATATTTTTAAGATTATGCGCCTTGGCACCACGAATTTTAATCGCCTCATCTATAATTCCACGTTTTGATTTTACCACCCTTCGATTCTCAGGAATTTCAATACTCTTTGTTCCTCGCAAGTAATCAAGCGTGAGAGAATTAATTTTTTTGTTTTTTAAAATATCTGGTATCTCTCCCTGCGCCATGACGCTTCCTCCGTGTACACCAGCACCCTTACCAAAATCTACAAGATAATCAGATGCCCGTATGGTATCCTCATCGTGCTCTACCACCACGATAGTATTTCCAAGGTCGCGCAAATTTTGAAGCGTCGTAATCAGCTTTGCATTATCTCTCTGGTGAAGACCAATGGTAGGCTCGTCAAGCACGTAAAGAGTCCCTGTGAGACGTGAACCAATTTGAGATGCAAGACGAATACGCTGTGCCTCACCCCCCGAAAGCGTTCCTGCCTTACGTTCAAGAGTTAAATATTCCAACCCCACATTTCTTAAAAAGGTTAATCTATTTTTAATTTCTTTAAGGGGCACCTCAGCGATACCAAGCAACGTCTCGTTTTCAAGAAGAGATGTTTCGACACTATCAAAAAATGCATAGGCGCCATCAACGGCCAAGCTAGTAATATGCGTTATGTTTACCCCATTAACGAGCACGTTGAGGCTCTCTTTTCTAAGACGCTTCCCGTTGCAAACATCGCAAAGCTTATCAGACCAAAGCTCCTCCGTACCTAAGCCATGACACTTCTCACAAGCACCATATGGACTATTAAAAGAGAAAAGGCGCGGCTCTATCTCAGGAAAAGCAAACTCATCCTCTGGGCAGGAAAATTTGGTGGATAGTGTTATTTCTTTCACACCAATACCAACCGTCACCACATCGTTTCCATATTTTACACCCGATTCGATAGCCTCAGCCAATCTTAAACGATGTTCCTTATCTTTAAAGTCAAAAGTTATAGGGAGACGATCTATCACAAGCTCGATAGTATGGGGCTTATAACGACTAAGCACAATCCGTTCACGCAAGGAATACATCTTTCCGTCAATACGCACCTCACTAAAACCTGCATTTAAGAAATCATATAACACCTGATAATATTCACCCTTTCGTCCACGAATAACGGTCGCGAAAATAGTAATCAGATTTTCATCCCTTGATGCTCCTGGAACAACACTGTTTTTACTTTTTGAAAAAGCGCTTTTTTTAAACTCAATAACCGCATCAACAATCTCCTCCTTCGTCATTTTTCTAATCTCCTTTCCACAGAGAGGGCAATAGGGTTTTCCGATACGCGCAAAAAGAACACGTAAATAATCATAAATCTCCGTGATAGTAGCAACTGTTGAGCGTGGATTTCCTGAATGACTTTTCTGATCAATCGAGATAGCTGGCGAAAGCCCCTCGATTTCATCAACATCCGGTTTATCCATCTTTCCTAAAAATTGACGTGCGTAGGCAGAGAGCGATTCAATATATCGCCTTTGTCCCTCCGCAAAAATAGTATCAAACGCCAACGACGATTTTCCCGAACCCGATGGGCCAGTAAATACAATCATTTTCCCACGCGGCAGCTCAAGAGTGATGTTTTTAAGATTATGCTCGCGTGCCCCCTTGATAATAAGCTTATTCTTCATTCTAAAATAGAAATTGCCCCACACTATAGATCATAGGGACATCATAAAAGATTAGTACCCAAGAACACAAAAGTCAACGCAATGATTGCACAGGACTCAATTCCATGGTATCTTATCACCTAGTTCATTAAAAATAAAAAGGAGAGATAAAAATGCACATCGTAAGCAAAGGAACATATGCTCCTCGAGAAAGAAACGGAAAAGTTAAATGTCCCACATGTCATACAATCTTTGAATACGAAGAAAAAGATGTTCAATACTGTAGTATCAATACATGGGGAAATTATCAATTCCTCTATGTAATCTGCCTAATATGTACATCTCGTCTTTTGATAAAAGATTACCGATGGATTATCTGGCGCCTATTGGACCCGGCATCTTTGTCAGGATATAAAAAACCAAAATTCGTAAAATAAACCATTACGTAAACCACAAAAGCCCTCGGGGGCTTTTAAATTTTTCCAACGCTTCGTTGGTGGTGGTATGCCGCGGCATACCACCACACCTTTTTCTATTTCTCCTTAATTTTTTTGTTTTGTTTGGTAAGCTCTTTGAGTTCGTCGCGCAAAAGGGCGGCAAGTTCAAATTCGAGACGTCCTGCTGCCTCACGCATTTCTTTCTCCTTTTCCTTGATAAATTTCTCAAGCTCCTGCTTTGTACTTGGGACAGGATTCATCTCGAGCTTTAAAATCTTTTCGGTCGGCATGATATCAGAAATTTCTCTGATAATAGTACGTGGTGTAATATCATGTTTTTTATTGTAAACAAGCTGTATCGTTCTTCTTCTTTCTGTCTCTTTTACAGCTCTCTCGATAGATCCTGTTATCACGTCCGCATACATCACCACCTCACCCCGCACATTACGAGCAGCACGTCCGATAGTCTGTACAAGTGCTGTCTCACTTCGCAAAAACCCCTCTTTGTCAGCATCGAGTATCGCAACAAGTGAAACCTCGGGAAGGTCTAACCCCTCACGTAAAAGGTTCACCCCAACAAGCACATCAAACTCTCCTCTTCGTAACCCAGTAAGTATCTTAATGCGATCCATCGTCTTTACATCACTATGAAGGTAAGAAACTTTTATCCCCTCCTTATCAAGATAGGCGCTCAAATCTTCTGCCATTTTTTTTGTAAGCGTAGTAACAAGAACACGCTCTTTTGATTTCACTCGTTCTCTAATGCGTGGAATAAGGTCGGCAATCTGTCCTTTTGCGGGTTGAATAACTACGTGGGGATCTACAAGCCCAGTCGGTCTAATAACCTGTTCTACCACTTGGGCGCTGTTATCGTGCTCGTATTGCGCTGGCGTTGCCGACGTATAGATAACCTGAGGAATACGTTTCTCGAACTCTTTAAAGGTAAGCGGGCGATTGTCCTTTGCAGACGGCAAACGAAACCCGTACTCAACCAAGGTATTCTTGCGTGATGCATCCCCCGCATGCATGCCACCAAGTTGCGAAATTGTCACATGAGATTCATCGATTATAGTCAGGAAATCCTTAGGAAAATAATCGAGAAGTGTCTCTGGCGGCTCCCCCGCGGCTCGACCAGAAAGGTGACGGGAATAATTTTCAATACCATGACAATATCCAACTTCTTGGATCATCGCGATATCAGCTTTCGTACGACGTTCAAGACGCTCCGCCTCAAGATATTTTTTTTCCTTTTCAAAATAGCGAAGTTGATCTTTAAGTTCTTCTTTGATAGCTTTTACAGCACGTATTCTATTGGGTACATCAGTAATAAAATGTTTTGCAGGAGCAAATACTACCTCACTAATTTGAGGTGTTTTTCCCGGCTCAAAACCAGTGACAGGATTCACTTCATACAAATCTCCCACAACACCATTTTGTAATGTAAATGTATAAATAACCTCGCGGTCAGGTGGCATAATCTCCCAATTATCTCCCCGCACACGAAACGTTGCTCGCTTAAGATCTGCGTTTGTTCTTGTAAATTGAAGCTCAACAAGTTTTTTTATGAATGTGGATCTAATAATTGTATCGCCAACTTTTACATGTAAAATATTTTCTCTGTATGCTTCTGGCGCACCCAATCCATAAATACACGATACTGATGCAACTACAATGACATCACTACGCGTAAGAAGTGAAACGGTCGCCGCATGGCGCAACTTATCAATCTCCTCATTAATCATTGCCTCCTTGTCTATATAGGTATCACTGACCGGCATATACGCCTCCGGTTGATAATAATCGTAGTAGGAAACAAAGTAATGTACCGCGTTATTGGGAAATAGCTCACGAAATTCGTTACAAAGCTGTGCCGCAAGTGTTTTGTTGTGTGCGATAACAAGTGTCGGTTTTTGTACCTCCTGGACGACATTCGCGATAGTAAACGTCTTACCAGAACCGGTAACTCCCAAAAGCGTCTGGTGTTTAAATCCCTTTTTAAGCCCACCAACAAGACCCCGAATCGCATTTGGTTGATCCCCCGCAGGCTTATTTTTAGAAACAATATGAAACATGCCAAATCATTGTACAACAAAAAAGGGGCGTATACACCCCTTCTAGCATTACTTCTTCGAATTAAATTTTCTAAGTGCCTCGTTTTTTCTCCTATACTGTCTAAGATCTCCCATCATAACAATTTGCTTCGCCTCTCCATTGAATGCCCTGCTTCCCTCAATCCACTTTCCACGCTCCTCGTGACCACAATCGAGACATATATACACGCACCAAATAGGAAGTGCAACGCGATCATGTGCCTCCACAAAATTCTGATGTTTACAAATACGGCGAAGCTCTTTTACAAGACGCGTTCGAATCGTCTCCATCTTTTTTTCTTCCCTATAAAAATATTCAATTCTCCCCCTCAGATGCATCTCATCCACCATCTTCTTCCTCCCCTTCTGGACTAGATACTTCTTAAGGAAATACCATATTTAAATTTTTAAGTCAAACTCAAAAAATAATTCTCTATGTGCTATACTTCTCCCCAGAACATTAAAAAGGAGGTTTCCAGTGACAGAAAGGCTAAAACAAATAGATTTTTCTAGTCTTAAAGGAAAACACGATCTTACTGCGTTATATTTTATTACCCCCCTCTTTGATGAACACGGCGTTTGTATTACAGAGCTTATCTTTGGACTTCGCATATTGCCAAATACCAAACTCTTCGTAGAACAAAAACTCAAGAAAGATATTACAACACTTCTTCCCTCAGAATACATGGACGCAGAAATAACCCTGTTCTTAAGCGCTGAATCAGAAGTTGACTCCATTATGGACTGGTCTATTCGACCTTATGCTCACGGCCACGGAGGAGACATCGCACTCGACTCCATCCGCGAAGAAGAAGGTGTCGTAGTAGTAACACTTGTAGGATCCTGTGGTACATGTCCAAGCGCTCTTGGAACAATGCGTTATGGTGTTGAAAATCTTCTCAAAGGATATCTCCCGTGGGTGAAGCGTGCGGAGGCAACAAACCTTCCCCAAGAACCAGATTTTGATATTCATTGGTAAAGAAAAGAGGGGGGGGTGAACAACATGAAATCAACCATCCAAGAAATAAATGACTTTCTAAGAATTAAACTTCCGGAACTCAAGCGAGGCACCTCTCTTGAAACACTAGGGGTAATCGCCTGGATTCATAAATATGGTGAGACAAACAAGACGATTGTATTTGGTCTTGCGCTTCAGCAAGGGGTCGGATGCAGTCCATTCTGTGGATGTGCTACTAACCAAATACTACAAATACTTGATCCGGAGCTAAGAAACAAATTTCCAGAGCTTCAACATTTCCGTATGTACAGTCTTGCTACACTTCCACCAAAAGAAATTATCGAACAGTGGAAAAATCCATAAACAAAAGACCGCGTATTACCGCGGTCTTTTTTACTTACATCCCCGTTGGATAAGAAATCTGAGGATATTGTTTATAAATATCCTTGTCAATTGTTCGATCAAAACACACTCTTCCTGAACCATGGGCCCAAGCATCTTGTCCTTCATTTATTGATAAACACTTAATCCCATAGGAACACTTGGGAACATCTGAATAAGAAGACTGTTGTATTTTTTGATCACTCGCAAGATTAAAATTAGCACAAAGAGAAAAAGTTTCTGAAGCGGCAACCGAATACTCATAGTATTGACCAGACATAGGGTCTTTGGGAATTCGAAACTCGCTTATATCATCGTTCAAAGAGACAAGATCTTTTGGAAGTTCCCCCTTTGTTTTCCAATACTCTACAATTCTATCCTGAAGCGATCGGAGGTCATTCGATCGCCTCTCGTCAAACTTTCGCATACGCTCTTGAAATGGTGAGCCCACAAGCCAAAAACCCATTATCACCACCACCGCAACCACGACGATAACAATGTATGTGAAAAATTTCATAACAATTACTTATTCGGTATTATATTTCCTTACGTCATTAAGATAATATCCGAAAATCGAACCCGCCACAAAAAAGATAGAAAGCACCTGAAGTCCAAACTGCAACGTAAGATCTCCCCCAAGAAAACTATAAATCGCAGAAACAAAATATCCGATCATCACAATAGCTGCCACAAAAAGTGTAAAATAAATAAGCCACCTACGCACCGAAAGATTCCGTTTTTCTGGCATCATCTCATAGCTCTTTCTCAAAAAACTGTTCACAAACAAAAAGACTGGGAAAAATACAATAAGCGCAGAAAGAGAGCCACGAATTTGTTCCCTCAACCAAACACTCCTATAATAATCTCCCTGTCGAAGTGGGTCGGGTACATAAAAATTAATCATTGAAAAAACGATCATCAAAAAACTAATTGCGCTTGCGTAAAGCGCAACCATCTCCAAGAGATGAAGAAAAAAATCCTTTGGTGATGTTTTGATTTGTAAAGAAACATTTGTGGTTTGTTGATCCATGGTTATTTTGTAAATTTTTTACTATGAACACATTATATCACATACTACACAAAAGAAAATAAAAATACCGAGCGCGGTGGCCCGGTATCTCTTGTACCTAACGATAAACTCGCCGGGGCTGGTTCGAGCCTTGTGCTGAAGCGAATCCAGTAAGAAAAATGCCCTCGTAAGAAGAACCGTTCTCCTTCTGCGTCTGCTCGACGAAGGCGAGTGCTCCAAGAGCGTCATCCTTCCCGAAAGTCGCCAGCAACACGGAGTCACCCCCCGGATACTCGAACACGTGAATCTCGTCCGATGTCCGGACAATCCCCACACTCACGTCGTAGCTCATGTCTATACCTCCTTTCCTCTCGGTACCTTTGAACTAGGACACTCCCTACAGGAAAATGGAGTATATGAAAAAAGGAACAAGGTATCATCAGTTATCGTATGAGGAGCGGGTTACGATTGCCGTCCTCAGGGCAAAA
>Ga0172371_10002471_pt1 | contig 29343 bp, 10 predicted proteins | sample Lak12m_FD_114543 | JGI IMG/M metagenome (GOLD analysis project Ga0172371, IMG submission 114543) | Freshwater microbial communities from Kabuno Bay, South-Kivu, Congo - kab_022012_12m | ecosystem: Environmental > Aquatic > Freshwater > Lake | place: Democratic Republic of the Congo: South-Kivu...
AGGGGCGCCGCGGAACTCATCATGCGCATCGTGATCAGCGCCTTGCACTTCGCCTGGGACGGCCTCTCCGGTTGCTTCGCCCAGGTGCGCGACGGCCTTGGCCTGGACGGCCTCGAGCTCTCCTGGCATGAGTCCCTCACCCGGCCGCACTGCACCGAGCCCGATCTGGCGGAGTTGGGCAGGCTGCGGAGCGACTATGGGCTGGAGCTCTCGGCGCACCTCTGGGAGGACCTTCCCCAACTCGGCCCAACCGCCGCGGCGCTGCGCCTGCGCTTCTGGGTTCAGCATGCGGCCCGTGCGGGTGTGAGCACACTGGTCCTTCACGGGGGCAGTTGGCCGAACCGGGTCGAGGGTCTCTCGCGGACCCGCGAGGCGCTCCTGGCCGTCGCGCCCGACGCGGCCGCAGCGGGAGTGACCCTCTGCCTGGAGAATCACTACGCCTTCGACTACCGGCAGTGCCACGAGCTCCTCAGCGAGCCCTGGGAGTTCCGTCAGCTCCTCGATCCGGCGGGGCCCTGGCTTGGCTTCTGCTTCGACACCGGGCATGGCCACATGACGCGGAACGGCGAGACCCTCGTGCGCGAACTGGGCCCGTCCCTGCGCTACGTGCACCTTGCTGACAACCACGGCGAGCACGACGACCACTGCGGCTTCCGGCAGGGGACCGTACCGTGGGACGCCTACCTGGACGCGCTCGGCGCGGTGGGCTTCACGGGGCCGTTCTGCATCGAGTTTCCCGTTCGCGGGGACCTGGGGCCCTTTCGGGAGTGTGTCCGTGAACTGCGCCTGCGTTTCGCCGTCCCGTAGCGTCTGCCCCCTTGCCCCGCATTGAGCTTGGCGGTAGGCATGCCAGGGAATGGCCATGGACTCCCGTGCAAACCGACGGCGCCTGGCGGCGTTTCTACACCATCCCTGGACAGACGCCGTCGTCGCGTTGCTGATTGTGGTTTCTGTGGCCGCCACGGTGGTGGAGTGCCTGGCCGCGCCGCGCACGGTCCTGGCCCTGGCGTGCGGCTGGATCGGCCTGGCGATCGCGGGGCTCTTCATGGTGGAACTGGCCCTGCGCGCTTACGCGGCGCCTGGCATTCGGCAGTTCCTGGGGCAGTACTGGCTGGACCTCATCGCGGTGGTCCCCCTGGTCCCGGCCCTGCGGGTGTTGCGGTTGTTGCGGTTGCTGCGGCTGGTCCGTCTGGGCCTCTTTGTGTCCCGCCGCGTCCGGCACCTGAGCCGAGCCCTGAGCGAGGGTCTTGCGGAGAACCTGCTGATCGGCTTCTTCCTGCCGGTGGTGGTGCTCTTCGGCGCCGTGGGCATCCTGCTGGCAGACCGCGGCGTCACCGCCGGGTCTTTCGGCGAGGCGCTGTGGTGGAGCCTGTTCACCCTGATGTCGGGCGAGCCTGCCGGAGGCATCCCGGGGACGGGCATGGGGCGGTTGGTATCCCTCGTGACCATGGTCGGGGGGGCCTCCCTGTTCGCCCTGTTCACCGGGGTCATCTCGGCGGTCATGGTTTCCCGCCTACGGGCAGGGATCGACGCCCGCGGCGCCGAACTGGAGGCGCTTAGCGACCACGTGGTGGTCTGCGGCTGGAGTCGTTCAGGCCTGCGCCTGCTGCGGGCCCTGCAGGTCGACGCGGCCACCGGCCAGTTGCCCGTGGTGGTGGTGGCCGAAGCGGTGGAAGAGACCGACCTGCTCGCCAGTGCGGTGGGGCCAGGGCCCGTGCTGGTCGTCCGTGCGGACTACACCTCCCCCGACGTGCTGCGGCGTGCCGGCATCGAGCGAGCCCGTCGGGCGGTGGTGCTGGCCGACAAGTCGCGTCCCCGCGCGGACCAGGACCGCGACGCCCGCACCATCCTTACGGCCCTGACGATCGAGAAGATGTGTCGCGACCGTGCCGGCGGCCGCGGTATCAGTACCTGCTGCGAACTGCTGCACCGGGAGGCCGAGAAGGTCCGGCTTCTGGAGATGGCCGGCGTCGAGGACGTGGTCGAGGTGGACGACTACGTGGGTCATCTCATGGCCCACACCACGCACGCCTGCGGCCTGATCCAGATCCTCGACGAGCTGCTGGCTGCGGAACGCGATTGCGAGTTTGCCCGGGTGGCCCTCCCGCCGGCCTTTGTGGACTGCGCCTATGGTGAGGTGCTGGGTCCTGCCTGCCGCGAGTGGGGCTGGTTGCCGTTGGCTGTGGTCCCGGCGGGCTCGCCGGACCGTTGCCGTCCCCTGGTCAACCCACCGTTCGCTCACCGGCTGCGTGCCGGTGACGAGCTGATGGTCATTCGGCACGTTCCGGCTTCCCGCGGTCAGGCGGTCCCAGTCACCCGCACCGCCGCGGCGCCGGCGCCGGAGGGGGCCTGCGGGCCCACGGCATCTCGGCTGGAGGATCTCTCCGGCCACTGCGTGATCTGTGGCTGGAACCGGACGGTTCCGAAGATCGTGCAGCAACTGCGTGCCGAACCGCGCACGGCTGGCCTGCCTGTGGTACTGGCGGCTGAACTCACGGTGCTTCCCCCTGAGCTCGCGGCAACGGCCGAACCGGGGCGCGTGTTCTTCGTGGCCGGTGACTACACGCTCGCCGGCGTCCTTGAGGACCTTCGCATTGTGCAGGCCCGTACGGCGATCATCGTCGCCGACAAGGCCCGTGAGCGCACCGACCCTGACCGGGATGCCCGCAGCATCCTCGCCGCGCTGACCATCGAGAAGCTCAACCCGCGCATCCATACCTGCGTCGAGCTTCTGCAACGATCCCCCGAGAAGCTGGAGCTCCTCGACCTGGCCAATGTCGAGGACGTCGTGGTGGGCGATGACTATGTCGGACACCTCATCGCGCATGGCACCCGCACGCCAGGACTCGTCGGCCTCATCGACGAGCTGCTCTCCAGCGGCCGCGGAAACAGCATTCTCAAGCTGCCCATGGCCCCGGACCTCGCGGGCTGTCGCTTTGTCGAGGGGGTGGAGCAGCTCAAGCGGCTTACCGGCGGGCTGCTGTTCGCGGTCGAGACGCGGCCCGAAGCGGGCGACGGCACGGTGTCCGCGCCTGGTCCTGGCCGGCCGGCCGGCCGCGAGTGTCGGCGCTACCTCATCTGTCCGGCGGCCGAGCACCGACTGTGCGCGGGCGACGCGCTGTTTGTCGTCAACGCGCTGTCGGGCTCGGTGGAGGTGATCGAGTGAACGCGAGCCGCGGCTCCACGCCGCGGGCTACGCCTGGCGGGCTCGGAGGAGGAACTCCTCAGGCGTGAAGGCCGGGACCGGCGATCCGGCGAAGTGGGCGATATTGCGGGAGACCACGCAGTCGCAGTGCGCGACGTCGGCAAGGACCGCCACGACCGCGTCCTCGAAGTCCGGCACCGCCAGCCATCTGGCCCGCATGAACTGCTCCCCAGCGGCCGGCACGACCCTCGTCCGGGCCAGAATCCAGTCGATCGCCTGATCCGCCTTGCCCCTGCCGGCGTATCTGGCCACGATGTAGTGGATCGTGGTGATCGCGTGCGCCGGCACACAGCCCTTGATCTCGCCCCTGGCCACCCGGTCCAGGACCTCGGCAGAGGAGACAAAATGGGGTGGACGCTTCTGGATCACGTCCAGGAGCACGTTGAGGTCCAGCATGATGGTCACCGGTGCTTCCCTTGCCGGCTAGCCGTGTACTCAGCCCGCGCGTCGACCTCCGGCGGGACCAGACCGGCAAGGTCCGCCAGACTCCCGGGCACGTCCCCATCCGGTGCCCCCCGCAACTGGCGGAAGAAGCGCTGGACCAGTGCCGTGACCGTGAGAGAGTGCTCGCGCGCATAGGCCTTGGCGAACTGCAGCTCACGGGCCGGTAGCCGGATGGTGAGCTTGGCGTCATTCATGGTGCTGGGCCTCCGGTGGGTCGACGGCGTCCATTGTCCGTACACTATACCATGGATGTACGGCAGAGGCAAGAGGACCCATCTCCTGGTCCAGGGGGGTCTGGGCAAACCGCCGTGTTGGCGCCGCCCTGCTGGCCAGCGGGGCCGCCGCTCCGACGGCTCGATTGGGGACCGGCTGGCCCGGAGCGGCCTCCCGTGTCCGCTGGGGGACCGGTCCTGCGTGGCTCTGTGCCGGGCCATGCGCCGTATCCGTTTGCCCTACGGGCTGATCCTGACCGTCTTGCCGCCGAGGACCACCACCAGCTTCTCGGCCACCTGCAGGTAGCGGCTCAGGTCCGGGTACCGCTTCACCAGGTCGAAGAACTCGGCGGACCAGGCCTTCACTTCCTGGTCCAGGCGCGGCGTCGAGCCGGCCGGGATGAGCGAGTCATACCAGAAACCGTCGCTGCGGCGCAGGTAGAAGGTCTTCTCACCGACCTGGCGGACCATCTCGGCGACCTCCTCAGCGCGGATTCCGGCGGCTTCGTAGACCTGCATCACGGGCGCTGCTGCCGCGCCGGCCGGCATGCCTCCGGCCCCCCCCCCCATGGCGCCTGGCGCGGCGGCCGGTCCGGCCATGCCGGGGGCGCCCATCTGCAGCGCCTTGGAGTGGACCGAACGCTCCACGGCGATGGCGCCGCTGTCGACGCGGTCGGCGTCTGCGGCGGCCGCCCGGAAGGCGCGGCGGGCCTGGTCGACGCGGGCCCGGTCGACGTTGTCCTCGACGATGAGGAAGCTGGTGTATTCGGTGAGGATGCCATACTTGCGGCCCAGGCGGCGGATCTCCTCCACCAGCTCTTCGTTGCGGCCATTGACGCGGACCTGCTCCTGGAGGTAGCCCACGCGGCTCATGGCCCACATCCTGGGAATGAAGGTGTTGCGGCGGTTGCCGTCCAGGTTGGCGCTGAAACGGAAGGTCTCGCGCTTGCCCATGACCTCGCCGGAGAGAGTCATGTCGGCGCCGCCCGTGCCCTTGTAGGTCCCCGTGATGCGCAGTTCGCCGCCGCGGAACAGGTCCGGCAGTTCCGGCGGATTGAGCTCTCCGAGGCGGGTCTTGCCGCTGTCCAGTTTGAGGCCGGTCATGACGGGGTAGGCGATCTTGTCGGCGAAGCTGGAGAGGGCCACCTCCAGGTCCTCGTTCGGGCGGACGTAGCTGCTGCTGCCGCGGGTGCCCTGGCAGAGGCCGTCGAGGAGCCGTGTGTTGACGTCATAGCCCACGCCAAAGGCGAAGAGCCGGCGAGGGCCGCAGGCCTCCTTGGCGCGTTTGAGGATGGCGGCCGGGTCCGTCTCGCCGACGGTCGGCAGCCCGTCGGTGATGAAGACCAGGAAGGACGGCCTGTCCTTGGAGGCCTCCGCCTTCATGGCTGCCTGCAGGGCCCCGTCGATGGCAGTGCCGCCGCTGGCCTTGAGGCCGGCGATGAAGTCACGGGCCTGTTTGCGGTTGTCGGCGCTCGCGGGCAGGGGCTGGTCGGCGTAGGGGCGTACGTCGGTGGCGAAGGGGATGAGGTTGAACCGGTCGTCGGGGTTCAGGGCCTCGACGCAGAAGCTCAGGGCGTCTCGGGCCTGGCGGATCTTGTCGCCCATCATGCTGCCCGAGGTATCGACGACGAAGGTCACGTCTTTGGCGGGGATCTGCTCGGCCTGGAGTTCACTGTCCGGTGCCACCAGGAGCAGGAAGTAGCCCTCGTCGCCATCCCGGTAGGCCATGAAGTCCATGCCGACAGGCCGCTTGTCCTCGCTGAAGATCAGCTCGAAGTCGCGGTCCGGGACCTGGTTGTCGCGGTCCCAGGTGATGTGGGCCTTGCGGTTGCCGTCCTTGTCGATGCGGACGTCGAAGCCCGGGACGAAGAGGCTCTTGATCGGGGCCTCGGTCTCCAGCCGGACCTCGATATGGGTTCGACCGATGGACTGATTGCCGTCGGGCTTGGCCGAGAGGAAGGGGTACAGCACCCGCGTCAGGCCCCCCTCGCGCTTGAGGCTCATCTCGTAGCCGAGTTGGATGCGGACGTCGGCATTGGGCTCGATGGGGAAGACGCGCGCTTTCAGCAGCCCTTCGCCCGCATACTCCAGCAGGGCCGGGTCGCGCAGGTGCCGGACGATGTCTTCGTAGATACTGCGGGCCTTCTCGGCATCCAGGAGCTCGGCTTCGAGCGTCTTGCCGTTGGCGGTCATGGTGAAGCTCGACACGGCGGCATCAGGCCCGATGGGGAAGAGGTAGGTGCCCTCGATACGGAAGCTGTTCGGGTTGTGGAAGAGCGCCTCGACGGTGACCTCCGCCACGCGCTGGCGGAGGTCGATCTGGGCCCGGTGTTCACGCACCTCCATGGCCGCCGGCGGCCGCGGTGGCGGCGGCATCAGCGGCGGGTGTGGCGGCCACCACCACGGCGGCGGCGGCCAGGGAGGTACGATGATCCGGCAGGCCAGCGCACCGGAGCCGGCCAACGCCAGTACCAGTAACAGCACCCGGCGGACGCGGCAGAGGGCCGAGGACCTGTTCATCGCTGTCACTCCTTGGCTGCGGCGCAGGGCATCCAACCAGGCGGGCGCCCTCGCCTCACTATACCCCAACGCAGCAGCGCGGCGTTTCTTAGGTCGGATCGGTCGGATCGGTCGGATCGTTTGAGCTCCGCCAGAGACGGCAGTAGGGTAGAGCTGGCCACCCGCAGTACCGGCGTCGCACACGGGTCCCCGGGGGCATGGGACAATGATGGCCAAGCGCAGATGGGTTCAGGTTGCCGCGGGCTGGCTTCTGGGCTGCCTGGCGGGGGGAGGCATGGCGATGGACGCAGGCGCCCAGGAGAAGACCCGCTTCCACCAGGATCGCTTCGCCATCGGGTTCTGGGTGGACCCCCCGGCGGGCGAGGGCATGGCAGACCGCTACCGAGATCTTGCCGCGGCCAACTTCACGCTGGTGATCGGCGGTTTCGGGGCAGGAACGCCGGAGACGGTCCGGGAACAGCTCCGGCTATGCGAGGCCAACGACCTGCGGGCGGTCGTAGCGCGAGCCGGGCTCAAGCCCGAGGAACTGCCCGAGAGTCCAGCCTGCTGGGGCTACATGCTGCGCGATGAGCCCAACGTCAGCGGGTTCGCCGACCTGCGGCGGGATGTGGACGCCATCCGGGCCGCGCGGCCGGGTCGCTTCGGCTACATCAACCTGTTCCCCAACTACGCCAATGAGCAGCAGTTGGGGACGCCGACCTACGAGGAGCACGTGCGTCGGTTCGTCGACGAGGTGGACACCGACGTGCTGTCGATGGACCACTACCCGATGATGCAGCCCAAGGCGGACAGCCGGACCTCCTACGGCGAGAACCTGGAGGTCCTGCGAAGCCACTCTCTACGGGCCGGAATCCCCTTCTGGAACTTCTTCAACACCATGCCCTTCGGACCGCACTTCGACCCCACGGAGCACAGTATCCGCTGGCAGGTCTTCACCTCTCTTGCGTATGGTGCCAAAGGGGTGCTCTACTTCTGCTACTGGACCCCCCGCGGTGACGAGTTCCCCAAGGGTGGCGCCATCATCACGGCCGAGGGACGCAAGACGCGGCACTACGATCAGGCGCGCCGCCTCAATGCGGCCGTGAAGGCCATGGGGCCGACGCTGATGCAACTGACCAGCGAGGGTGTCGTCCGGGTGTCTGGGGCCGCGCCCGGCGCGGAGGCCCTGAAGGGGACCCCCATCACGGCGCTGACCGGGCACCCCACCGCCGAGTACCTGCTCGGCCGCTTCCGGCACGCCGATGGGCGCCGGGCCGTGCTGCTGTGCAACTACGACTACCTCTATACGTCGTGGCCGACGGTCGAGTTCAGCGTCGACGCGGGCCAAGTCCGGGAAGTGAGCCAGGAGACCGGCGTGGAGATCCCCGTCCTGGATGACAGCCCGGACATGCCTGGCCTGCAACTCTCCCTCGACGCCGGTGCCGGGCGGCTGTTCCTGTTGCCGTGAGGGTGTCGCCTCGGCGCCATCACGCAAGCGGGACCGGATAGATCGGACAGATCCGACGGATCCGACAGATCGGACAGATCGGACAGACCTGGGAGGCCCACCGGTGTCGGCATTGGGCGCCGCGGAGCCGCGGGACGCGGCTACGGCGCTTGCTTCTGCGCTTTGCCGTGCCATATTACAGACTTGTTCGTGAGCGACACGAAGGGCGTTTCCATACTGCTGTCCTCCTTCCCCGTGCGTCCGCTGTGGATACCTGGGGGCTGGATAGGGATCCCCAGGGCCTGCGGTGTCCGCCGGCCCCCGCCAGATGGCATGCGTCGCGTCCCGGTTTTTGGTTCCGGAGGGACGGCGGCGTTCGGCATGACCCCGCGGCAGTGACCTTCAGGCAGTCGGTTTGCTGCCCGGGCCCGTGAGACTTCCGTTCGCCGACGTCGCCAGCCAGTGTCCGGGACCCAGATCGGAGTGACCATGACCGCGACCCCGAACCGTTTCCACGAACTGGGCATTGCCCCGGTTCTCCTCGAGGCCATTGGCCGGATGGGCTTCACCGAGCCCACCCCGGTGCAGGCGGAGGCCATCCCCATTGCCGTCTCTGGACGGGACGTCATCGGGGTGGCGCAGACCGGCACCGGCAAGACGCTGGCCTTTGGCGTGCCCATGGTGCAGCGTTTGGCCGAGAGCGGGCGCTGCGGCCTGGTGTTGGTTCCCACGCGGGAACTGGCGCTCCAGGTCAACGAGGAACTCCAGCGCCTGACGCCTGCCGTCCGCATGCGCACCGCGGTCCTCATCGGCGGCGACTCCATGCAGGCGCAGATCCAGCGTCTGCGGGAGGACCCCCGCATCATCGTGGCCACCCCCGGCCGCCTCAACGACCATCTGGACCAGCGCCGCCTGCGTCTGGACCAGGTAGGGGTGCTGGTGTTGGATGAGGCCGACCGCATGCTGGACATGGGCTTCTTCCCCCAGATCGAGCGCGTGCTCAAGATGGTGCCGCGGGACCGGCAGACAATGCTGTTCTCCGCCACGCTGCCACCCGCCATCGTGGGACTGGCCGCGGACTACCTGCGGGAGCCGGTCCGCGTCGAAGTGGCGCCCTCCGGGACGGCGGCTGAGACCGTCACCCAGGAGATGTTCGTGGTCAGCCGCGAGCGCAAGGGCGACCTGCTCGGGCGACTGCTGCAGGACAGCGACGGCTCCGTGCTGCTGTTCGTCCGCACCAAGCGGGGCGCCAGCCGGGTCGCCCGGCAGGTCCGCACCATGGGTCACTCGGCCGCTGAGATCCATGCGGATCGGACGCTGGGGCAACGCAAGAACGCGCTGCGCGGCTTCAAGTCCGGCGAGTTCCGGGTCTTGGTGGCGACCGATATCGCCGCGCGGGGGATCGACGTTTCCGACATCGAGCTGGTGGTGAATTACGATCTGCCCGATGACCCGGAGAACTACGTGCACCGTATCGGGCGTACCGGCCGGGCCGGCAGGGAAGGGCGCGCCGTTACCCTGGCCACGCCGGACCAGGGCCAGGAGGTGCGCGAGATCGAGAAGGTGCTGCGCTCTTCCATCCCGCGGTCTGAGCACCCCGGGGTGCCGACCGAGGCCTTCACGCACGTGGGTGGCGGCAGCACTCGGCCCCAGGGCGGCCGGCCCCAGGGCCAGCGGCCGCAGAGCTCCAGGCCGCAGGGCCCGCGCCCGCCGCATGCCGGTCACAGCCCGCGTCCCCACGGGCGCGGAGCGCGGCCGGCGTTCGCGGGTGCCGCCAGCTCGCCGCGGGGCCTGGTCATGCGCTTCCGTCCTCGTGGGCCGCGCTGAGCGGCGAGCGGGGGACGGAAGGGACGGAAGGGACGGAAGGGACCGACGGCATCGGGTGACGGCACGGCCGCCCGATGCCGGCGTCGGGCATGGGTCACTTGGCCTCGCTGATGGCGAGGGTGTGCCGGACGGGCGTGAACGCCGCCTGCACGTCGGCGGCCAGCTTGGCCTGCCGGGCCCACATCCTCGCCCGCAGGCCGTTGAGGGCCGCGACGCTTTCGGCGTCGCCCGCCATGGCCTGTGCCAGGCGCGGGATGTTCGTCACATAGCTCTTGATCATCACGGTCTCGAAGTTCTGTTTGGCGGCCACGGCCCCATCAACGCGCTGGAAGGCCTCGGCGAAGGGGTTCGCGACGAACTCGGCGGCGAGGTTGATGCCCTTCTCGAGGTCCGCCTTGGCGAACGTCTTCGACTCGGCGCCCCAGGTGACGGTGGCCCGGTCCCAGGCCAGGTTCGTCACCACCAGCCTCAGGCGATTGAGGTCCTGGTTGAACGAGGTGAAGGGCAGGATGCTGCGCGTGCCGCCGGGGGACTTGTCGTCACCGGTGAAGCAGAAGGGGTACCGGCTGCTCTCGATCTCGATCTTGCCGGCCTGGGCGCTGAGCACCTTGTGGCCGCCCGCGGCGCTGCTCTGGCCGGTCATGTCGACGGTGATGGTCCCGAGATCGCCGCTGAAGCGCATGGCCTTGAGGAAGGCGGCGGCCATGAGCAGATGCCCATTGGGCGCGGGGTGGACACCGTCGCGACCGCAGACGTCGTAGTCGTTGCCGAGGGCGGCGCGGGCCTTGTCCATGGCCGTAGCCATGGCGGTGTGCACGTCGGCGAAGGGCTGGTTGGTCTCGGTAGCGATCTTGCGGGCGATGTCACGGAGCTGTCCGAGGTTCTCGTTGTAGACCTTGGCCGCATCGCCGCCGCCGCGGTAGTAGGTCAGGTCCACGGCCCCCGGGGAACCGACGACCACCGTGGCGCCGGCCTTGGTGAAGTAGCTGACGATGGCCCGCATGGCCTCGCCGTAGGGCTTGCCGATGGCGGGCTCGTAGGCGCGGTAGCTGCCGTCGTTCATGCCGTAGCAGGTGGTCACCACATCGGCCTTGAAGCCTTCGGTGTCGTTGGCCATGCGGCCGGCGAAGCCGGGAGCGCGCTCGCCGCCCCAGCCCAACTGCACGACACTGGCCTTGGTCTCAGGCACGCAGACGGTCAGGTAGTCCTCGATGAAGCGGCTGTAGAGCTTCTGCTCCGTGATCGAGTCGCCGGCGATGACCAGGCGGGCCCCCGGCTTGAGGACAGGGCCCTCCTGGCCGTTGGCCAGACCCAGCCAGCCTGTGAGGACAGCCATTGCCAGGATTGCGACCCGCTGCCGCCATTGCGTTGCCATCGCGACCTCTCCCGTTGTGAACCTTGGGGCGGGCGCTGCTGACGTGCGTCGGCAAGGGAGACACCCGCAGGATGGCAACGTAGCACCACGGCGGCGGTCTGCACCCGGACGCGGCCTGCCGCCGCTGTGCATGGGGTCAGGCGTTGGCTGGGAGACCGTGGTGCGGCCAGGGCCCGCAGGAATCCCCCAGGAACGCCCGGCTGGGCCTGTAGGGACCGCCACGGCGGGACCCGCCTTTCTGCCGCCGGGTCCCCTCAGGCCTGGAGGCCGGCGAACGTGGGAGGGGCACTCCGTGCCGCGACCGAGGGGGCTGTGTGCCCCCACTGCGGAGTCGCCGCGGCGGAGCGCGCCTCCCACCTTGCCGGGCCGGTGGCCCGGGGTCGCCGCGGCGGAGCGCGCCTCCCACCTTGCCGGGCCGGTGGCCCGGAGTCGCCGCGGCGGAGCGCGCCTCCCACCTTGCCGGGCCGGTGGCCCGGAGTCGCCGCGGCGGAGCGCGCCTCCCACACTGCTGCCGGCCGGGCGGCGGGGGGCCGGAGGCGGCTGTTCCGCGACGTCGCCAGCGTCATGCGCTCTAGGGCGCCGGGGTCAGGAGCAGGTAATCGAGGCCGGTCATGTAGGCCTTTACTGCCTTGGGGTTAGCCCCCGTGATGGTGAAGGAGACCGTGTTCTGGCCGGCCTTGATGTCGAACGTGCCCAGGTCGACCGGGCCGGAGAGGATGACGCCATCGTTGTAGAAGTCCATGGGCTCGCCGGCCTTGATGCCGTTGATGGCCAGTTGGGCGATACCATAGTCCACGGCCTTGAGGAACTGGGCGGTGATCTTGTACTTGCCGGCCTTCTCGACCTGGAAGCCGAGTTCGAGCACATCACCGGGCTTGTGGTCGCCATGCCACCAGATATGCTGGCCGGCGCTGGCGCCTTCCCAGTCCTGCGGGCCGGGGGTGCCGGTCTGCTTGAGGATGGTCATCTTCTCGCCCTCGATGGCACCCTTGACCTTGGGGACCTGGTACTCAGGCATGGGCCGGAGCACGAGGTCGGTGGCGGCGATGGGCTTGAAGGTGTCGGTACCGCCCGGGCGGGCGTACCAGTAGTCGATGACGCCCACGTTCACCTTGCAGGCCTTCCAGTGCCAGAGCTCCATATCGAAGCGGAAGTCGCGGGTGAAGGGGATGCGGTCGAGGATATGCCAGCGGTTGACGCTGGTGCGGCCGTAGTTGCCGGGGCCGTCGCAGCGGGTCTGGTTGTGGTAGGCGTGGGTGAAGGGTTCCGGGAAGCACCAGGCATAGCCGTAGTAGTCCTCGGTGCCGGTGCCGAAGTGGCTGGGGAAGGTCTCGCCGTCGACGTAGATCTTCTCATCGCCCTCACCCCACCAGTCGCGCACCGGGTTGTCGATGCTGAAGGCGACGCCGGCGAAGACGCCCTGGCCCTTGGCGGTGAGGTAGTTCCAGTCGAACTTGGGGTCGCTGGGAACATCGAACTCGGCGCGCCACTTGGCGTGGAAGAGCATCGAGCGGTCAGTCCAGGTGTAGGCGTCAACCAAGGTGCTGGCCTGGAAGCTGACCGGGCTCTGCCCCAGGTTGCGGACCTGGACCTCCGCGGCACGCTGGAATGGCATCACCCAGCAAGACTCCAGGCGACCCTCCTTTGTCGCAATGGCAGGTACTGACCTGTATGCATTCAGGCCCGGCCCAGTGCCGAAGAAGTCGCCCAGGGGGGCGCTGACGGTGGTCTCGCCGTCGAAGGTCATCTCGAGCAGGCAGGAGCGCAGGCCGGGCTCATCGCGGTCGGCGGAGGGTGGCCAGGAGACCGCGAACTGCCGGATAGCCTTGGGGCCAGTCCATGTAGAAAGAGAAGCCGCCTGGCCTGGCTCAATGGTGAAGTGCCCCGGCCGCAACGCGTTGTCGGGCCCCAGGGTGAAGCTCGGCTGGTCCATCAGGGCGATCACTCTCCCGATCCCGACCTTGAGCTGGGGGACGGTGTCTGCGGTGAACGACTCGACGGCTGTGCCGGCGGGGTAGGTGCGGTAGTTGACGTGGTAGTAGAAGCCGCCTTTGTCGCTGGTGACCTTGCAGTGTTTGGCGTAGGGGATGGGGAAGTAGAGGTTCCAGCCGCGGCTGTATTCGCCGGCGATGGGGCGGGGCAGGCCGGGGAACTTGCCGCCGAGGAGGGCGTCCATGGGCGCCTCGAGAACAGGCTTGGCGGTGCCGTCGAGGTAGAGGCGCAGGGTCCCCGCCGGGTTGGCGGACCAGATGCGAACGATGGCGCCGGGGCCATCGGTGTCCATCATGACGAACTCCTGGCGACCCTCGTTCGTCTCGGTGCGGAGGTATTGACCGCAGTCACCGTTGGCGAACCAGTTCTCGGTGGGGGACTTGGCGGCCCGGTCGTAGGAGGAGAACTGCTTGCAGGTGTAGGCGGGCGAGGGGAACTCGGCCAGGCTGGCGAGGTCGGTCATGTCGGCCAGCAGCGCACGGGTGGTGATGGGACCGGGACCCGCGCCCCAGGCGCCCAGGGCCCAACAGGCGAGGGCAGCGACCAGGACGGTGCACCGGGGGGACACAGAGCGGCTGTTCATGGGATGGCTCCTTCCGGCATTCTGCATCGTCGAGGAACATAGCCCATTTTGCGCGCGCGGCACATGCTGCCGCCGGCTCCGCCAGCAGAGTCGCCGCGGCGCCCTTCGGCTCTGCTCAGGGCCTGCGAGAGCGCGCCTCCCACACTGCCGGGCCGCTGGGCCGGTGGTGCTGCGGCGGGCCGGCAGCGCTCAGGGCTGCGATCCAGTCCCGCGGCCGCAGGGCCTGCTCTCGCCCTCCAGGCGTCGGAACGGCACCACCGGCGCCGGGCTTCTCTCAGCGGCCGATGATGGCGGGGCTACGGCCAGCCTGGCGGGCCACCTCACGGACGACGTCTCCCAGCGTTTCGGCGCGGACTCCCGGGGCATGGCGCAGGCGCACGCTGAAATGGCTTTCGACGGCCATGAGGAAGGCGGTCTTGGCCGTCCTGCCGGCTCGGCGGATCTCCAGGTCATGGTCGAAGGTGTCGTCTGGCTGGACGCGGGTGAGGTCGAAGTTCACATGGCGGGCCAGCTCCCGTCTGACCTCGGCGGCCAGCGCGGCCTGCTCCGGGGGGAAGAAGCGTTGGCCGAACTCCTCCTCGGAGAGGCGAGGGCGGTCGCGGAAGTGCGCGGCAAGACGGCGCCGGCGGCGGACATCCGTAACCACCGACCAGACGCAGCCCACCGCCACGATGGGCAGGATGTAAGCGAACCGATTGAGCATGGCTGTCCTCGCCGGGTCAGGGCTCCAGCCAGAACCAGTACGCGCCAGCCGGGTCGAGGGGTTGGTCGGGCATTACGCGCTGGCTGGTCTGTGACCGTGGGTCGACGCGCCACAGTGCGCTCCACAGATCCGTATCGGCCCCCGGCGGCCGCGATCCATCGGGGCTGCCCACCAGGTTCCAGCCGGGGATGAGGTGAGCCCAGTCCGGCGTCGGGCGCGTGCCGAAGAGGCTGATGCCGGCGGGTTGGAGGGCCAGCACGAAGTAGCCCTGGCCCGGCAGCAGCTCGGCGACTGGCACGTAGGCGTTGAGGGCCGCATCGAAGGTCCACGCCGTGCGGGCGTAGTCCACACCGGAGAGCACGCTGGTCAGGCTCGGATCAGCCACCTGCAGGGGTATGGCGAAGGCATTCCAGCCCCGGCCCAGGCGGAGCACGAAGGCCTCCTGGTCGCGGCTGTCGACGTCGGTGACGGTCAGGCTGCTGGCGGCTCTGCCACTGCCGATGAGGTCGATGCAGAGGGTCACCGGCGTCCCCGCGCGTTGCGCCGGCAGGCTGATGAGCACCTGCAAGGGCCCGTCCAGGTCGATGGGGCTGCCGGAGGTGACCGGGTCGGCGGCGACAACGGTTGCCGCAGGGGAGAGCCAGACGGTCCCGTCGGCCTGGAGGTTCAGGAGGGCATCGCCGTCCGCCAGGCCGGCCACAGGCTCGATGACCTGGGACCCATCCTCGCGGGAGAGCAGGGCCACCTCCACGGCCTCGGGCAGGGCCCCGGCAGAGCCGGCTTCCAGGCTCGGCGTCAGCGTCAGCCGGAGCGTCCTCGCCCCCGCCGGGATGGCGAAGGTCTGGGAGAGGTCGGTGAAGAGCGCGGCGCCCTCGCTGAGCACTGCCTGGCCAGGGCTGACGCTGACGGGGCCATTGGTGTTCCAGCCGAAGGCGGGATCGGCCGGGTTGGTCACCGTGAAGTGGCCGTTGGCGACCCCCTGCGGGAGGGGCTCGGGGACCAGGTCGTCGGCGAACATGACGAAGCCCAGGGTCCCGGCACTGCCGGCCCTGGCATAGAGGACTCGGCCGCCGGCGTCGTCTGTGGTCCCGCGGGCACGGAACGCGACCTGGGCCGGTGCGGTGGCGGGAGCTGGGTCCGCCAGGACGGCCAGCAGCCTCCCCTCGACGGGTGTGGGCAGACGCCGTTCGCCGGGCCTGAGGGTAGCGAGCATGGCGGGCGTCGCACCGGCGTCGGCCTGGAGGTGCTCGCCGTCCGGGGCCAGGGCGACGCCGAGAGCCGTGACGCGGCCCGCCTGGGATGCCAGGCGGTCTGCCTGGAAGCCAAGAATGTGCCCGACCTCGTGGCAGAGGAGGGAAAGGAGGTCATAGCGGCCTGCTGGGACCGGCCCTGTCGGGGCGTCCTGGGCGCGGGCAGGCGGCACGGCGGCGAACCAGCCGCGGCCGTTGGCATCGCGGTCGATGACGAGGTGACCGGCCAGGGGCCTACCCGAGGCAGCGCTGGCGGTGATGCGTGCGCCGGCCAGGCGGCCCGGGGGCAGGTCGGCGTATTCATAGGTGAGACGCAGGTCTGCGGGCTGGCCGGAGGCCTGGGCCCAGAGGTCTACCGCATACCGGATGAGCGCCGCGGTGCGGGAGGCGTCGGCCGGCGCAGGGCGGCGCGGCGCGGGAGTGGCCTGCTCTGCCGTAGCTGCGCTTGGTGACGCAACCCCTGCACCGTTGAGGCAAGTTCCCGGCCAGGCCGGGAACGCCTGGAGGGCGGGTCCTCGGTAACCCGCCGCCGGGATGCGGAGGTCCCGGCCGCCCGACCGCTGGGAGCTCTTGGCGGTTTGAGGGGGAGCTTCGCTGGCCTCTTCGGCGGCGGTGCAGTAGCTCAGGCCCTTGCCGCCGGTCTCCTCTCCGATGGCGATGGCGTAGTCGGAGAGGAAGCTCCGACCCAGGCCGGTGACCTGCACGCGGTAGGTCCCCGCCGGCAGGCCGCGCAGGGGCACTGTGGCCGTACGCGAGTAGGACTGGGCCGAGGCCCGCGGGATTCCAGCCAGATCATACACCGAGAGCGCGACGGGCCCCTCGGTCGCAGCAAAGGCGAGGCGGATGCTCTGCGACGACGAACCGGTCCCGCCGAGGGCGAACCCAAACCAGTCTTCGTCGCCCGTAGGCAGGGAGAGGCCGGACTGGGTCCAGGAGCCCGCGGTGAAGGTGACACTCGTGGCAGCGTCTGCCTGGTCATTGGCCTCGAGCGGGTCGGCGGGAGGCAGGATGGCGAGCCAGGTCAGGCGGGTGTTGTCGGTCTCGGCGGACTCGGGCACGGCAGCACCGCTGTCGACGACGAGGGCCAGGCGGCGCCAGCCCGCGCTGGTACCGGCCGGGACCGTCACGGCCTGGCTCAGGTCAAGGACGGCACCGGCGGCAACGGCGGCGATGGCGATGGGGGTCCCGAGCATGGTGTCCTCCGCGGGGTTGATGGTGTCGTCGGCGGACAGGTAGAGGCGGGCCTCGCAGGCGGCGGCGGGGGTGGTGCCGTTGTTGGCGACGCGTGCGGCCACCGTCACGGCGGTCCCGGCGAGGGTCTCAGCGGGCGTCGGCACAAGCTGGGTCACCAGGAGGTTCGCCCCGGCGGCGTCCGGCCCGGTGATGCTGACGCCATAGCTGGCGACGCTGCCGCCCTGGCTGCGCACGCAGAGCCGGTAGCTTCCCGCGGGACGGTCGTTGAGGTCGACGGTGATGCCGGAGGCATCGGGGATGCCTGGCACGGGCGCCCAGGCGGCCCCCTCGCGCAGGAGCACGGCTGCGAGGCCGGCCCCGCCAGGGGTCACCCGGGCCTGGCAACCCGCGGTACCACCCGCCGCGAGTTGGAAGCGGAGGCAGTCCAGGTCGAAGGGGCTGTCGATGCTGAGGCCATTGGTGGCCTGGGTGCCGCGGATGACGCCAAGGTCGGCGGCGCCGTCGGCCGCCTGGGCCGCTTCGAGGGCATCGGCCGTCCCGGCGACGAGGCTCGGCGCCGCGAGGCTGCCGTTGTTGGCCTCCGCGAGCTCGGCCACTGCATTCGTCGCATCGGCGGTCAGGGTGAAGAGGACCGTGCTGCCGACGAACAGATCGCTGGGGGTCGTGAACGGCACGGTGATATCGACGCTGCTGCCGGCGGGCAGTCCCGGCACGGCGAGACTGGCCATGGGAGCGCCGGAACCGCTGCACTCCAGGCGCACCATGAAGGGTGGTGCGGCCTGGTTGCCCTGGTTGGTGACGGTTCCCCAGACCGTGCCCGCTTCGCCATTGCGGGAGAAGCGCGGCGGCGCAAGGGTGGCGATGATCAGATCGGGGCCGGTGCGGGGGGCCGCGGCCGTCGCGAGGTCGTACTTGGCGATATCGGTCTGCTCCGAGCCGGCCCTCAGCCAGTAGGTGCCTGCCTCGAGGCCGTCGAGCGTCAGGACACTCTCCCAGGGGGTGTCGGCGGCCGTGGCGCCAAGAGCCACCAGGTAGCCCAGGGCATCGTAGAGCTGCAGGTCTGCGGTGCCGCTGCCGGCAGTGAAGCCCATGGCGATCGTCTCGGCCGCCGTGCCGGTGGCCGGGAGTTCGAGGCGGAACCAGTCGGCGGTGGCCGGTCCGCCGAGGACCAGGTTGGGGATGGTGAGAGGACCGGCAAGCAGGCCCATATCCAAGGCCGTCGCCGGGGCATCGTGGGCGGTCCCGGTACGGAGGGGCTGTATGAGCACGGCCTCCAGGGCCTGGTTGTTGGTCTCGTCGGCTTCGGGAACGGTCTCGCTGGGGTCGACGGCGAGACCAATCCAGACCTGGCCGTCCAGAGATCCGGGGAGCGTGATACTGAGCGTCTGCGTCCAGGTGTCGCCGCCGCTGAGTGCGGGCAGGCCGATGGCCCCGTCCAGGACGGCGTCATTGGCGTCAACCAGCGCATCGCGGGACCAGACCAGCAGGCCTTGGCAGGCGGGGCTGGGGGCGTCGCCGGTGTTCGTCACCGTCAGCGTGACGCGGACCGGTTCACCGGTACTGGCATAGACACTCCCCAGCGTCATGGCGGCGGTGAGGTCGATGCTGCCGCTGCGGGTCCCGTCCGACGTCGCGGCGGCGGTCGTGTCCAGGACGCTGGCGCGACCACGAGCCGCGTCGGGCAGCCACTGCCAGGTGGCATGGTCGAAGAGGTCGTCGGCGTGCAGGAGTGGGCGCGCGAGCAGCCGCACTTCAGCCCCGCGGCGGGCGGTGGCGGTGATGTCCGTAGCCAGGTCGGCGGTTGCCGTGGCGGTGTCGAGGGCGAGGTCCTGATGGACCGCCAGGGAGCCCGCCTGGGTCTGTCCGGTCAGGGTCGCGCCGCCGTCGAGCGTCAGGTCCAGTACCGCGGTCTGGACCGCGGTCGGTTGGCCGGAGGCAACCGCCATGGTGGTCTGTATGCGCAAGCTTCCGGCGGCCGAGATCCGGCCATCGGCCCGGAGGTCCTCGGAGGCGAGCGGGATGGCTTGCGCCGGCACGCGTTCGGCCAGGGAGAGGGCCAGGCGGGAGGCGTAGACGAGGTCCAGATCGAAGAGGGTCCCCGCAGAGCCCAGAGTCAGGTCGGCGTTGATGATCGGGACGGCCGCTTCGAGGGCCGGTATGGCGGCTGGCTCGGAGCTCTCGGACAGGACGCGAACCGGGCTTGCCTGGATGGGGAAGGCACCCAGCCGGGAGCGCAGTTCCATCTGCCACCAGGCGGGTCCGGGCACGGCCGACTCGACGATGTGGCCGCTGCCGGTCTCATCGTAGGCCACGGCCCCGGAGAGAGCCGGGACCGGGGAACCGAACAGGGTCGTGGTCCAGAAGCCGCCGAAGTGCAGGTCCGACACAGCGCCGTTGGCGAGATCAAAGGCGATGAAGGTGCCCGTGGTGAGGGCGCTCGCGGAGCCGCCGCAGAGCGGGGCGTCGGGGGGGAGGGTGCCGGCCGTGCGGGTCGAGGTGGCGCGGAAGACGTGGTAGACGCCGGCGCTGTCGTCCCACTCGATGCCGGTCTCAGGGCCGGAGAGCCAGGCTGGGAGCGTGACGAGGCTGAGGGTGTAGGTGCGGGCCGCGCCGACCGGGTTGCCCTGGCTGTCGACGGGCTGCACGGTCAGGATCTCGCCGCCGGCGAGGCTGGCCAGGTCGATCTGGGCGGTCCAGACGCCGTTCACCAGGGCGAACGTCACGGGGGTGCCATGGAGTTCGGCCTCGACGGCGGTGGCGGCGGTGGTGGCGGGCAGGTCCAGGTCGATGGTCAGCGTGCCATCGACGCCGGCCAGGAAGGTGCCGGTCAGGCTGGCGGCGGCGGTCCCGCCCAGGGCCAGGTCGAAGGGCACCACGTCCAAAACGGCCAGGTTGTTGTCCTCGTCCACCTCGGGGATGAGGTTTTGCGGGTCCAAGGCGACGAGGTAGTGACCGTTGGCGAGGTCCGTCACCTCGAGTTCGACGGCGTGGTATCCAGGGTAGCGGTCATCGAGGTCGGTGAGGGTCTCCTTGTGCACCTGCGGGTCCGTCTCATCCAGAGTGTCGTCATCCGAGCGATAGACGGCGATGTCGATGGGCGGTGCAGGGAGTCCACGGATGAGGTAACGAAGCTCCAACGGCTTGTCGCCCAGGGGGTTGACGGCCCAAGTGGCGCTGAGGGCCTTCAGCTCGATGCCGTAGTGGGTGATGTAGTCGGCGGAGTCGGGCATCCCTGCGGGCAGGCGACCCGCGCCGATCCTGGCGACGAGGATCTTCGGGGGCAGGTCCCGCACGAGGTTCTTGGCGTAGGCGATGACCATGGCCTCGTAGTCGAAGAAAGCAGCCATGGGATCGGCGGCGTAGTGCCCCTTGAACATGGCCACCATCTCGTCGCGTCCGCCGGTGCCCCCGCTCCCGAGGAAGGCCCATAGGCTGGCATCGTCCTTGGGTTCGGTCAGGTTCCTGATGATCTCTTCGAGTGGCATCTTCAAGGCGTAGGGGTTGCCGGGCTTGGGCCGGGTCACCATGGTTGGCATCAGGACCTTCAGCGCCTCGATCCAGGCCCTGATGGCATAGATGTCATAGACCATGACCTTGTTGATGCCCTTGTAGCTGGCGTAGAGGTGCTGGCCGGTGGGACCGATGAAGAGCTGGTCGGGCCAACTGAACGGGTACTCGTCGGTGGCGGCGATGAAGCCGGTGGTCTTTTCCTTGTCCATGGGATCGAGGATGATGCCGATATTGCCGCCGCGGCCGCGGTGCGGGTCTCGCTGGAGGTCGGCGACCGCCAGCGAGTTGCCCACGCCGACGACGGCCGATGACCGGCTTTGGAAGGTGCAGTTGAAGAGGGCGAAGCCCATGGTCTGGTCCGCCGTGATGGCAATGTCTTCGGCGGACTCGATATCGAAGAAGCGGCGGTCGGCCCGGACAAAGGCCAGGTTCGTCCGGTAGTCGTCGTAGAGCGTACCGTCGGCATCGTTGTCATAGACATCCTCATCGAGGCCAGCGCCGGCGGCGCCGGCGTTCGTCTCCGTGAGTGTCTCTCTATCCGATCCGGACATGCCGATGTCTGCCTGGCCGAGTAGGGGCTCATAGCCGCGGAGGTTGGTGGCCTGGGTCAGTTCCCGTACGATGGCCATGGTTTCGGGGTCGACCACGGTGAAGCCGGTGGGCTCGCTGCCGCGCACGGCCACCAGCACGTAGTCCTTGCCGAGGCCGTCGGCATCCTGGCGCGGCACGACGCGGACGCCGAAGGGCTTGGCCCCGAGGGCGAGAGAGCCGACGACCAGCCTCTTCTCGGTATCCCACTGGAGGAGGTAGCCTTGGGTGCCGACGTTATCGGTGCCGCGCCAGGACGCGGCGCCGGGGGTGGCGAGGTAGACGTAGTGCCCGTCGGAGGAGACCCCGACGCCGGCGAAGGAGGTCAGGGTGATTCCGGGGAGGGCGGTCGAGAGGTCGTGGGTCTGGCCGTTGGTCAGTGACCCCAGTCCGATCTGGTGGAAGACCGGCCGGCTCAGGTCACCGATGTAGACGAAGGCTTTCTGCTGGCCGATGGCGATGGGACCGGGAGAGCCGCCGAGGCTGACGCGATCGAGCGTGCCAGGGGTCTCCGGCTTCATGTCGAGCTCACCCATGGTCTGCGTGTTGATGACCGAGAGAGTCCCCTCACCGGAGTTGGTCACCAGCAGAAGCCGTTCGGCCCCGGCCACGATCAGGTCATAGGGCCCGCGGCCGACGGGGATGCGGGCGACGACATCCGGCACCTCGAGGGTGGTGTCGATGACGCCGACGGTATCATCGCCGCTGTTGGCCACGTAGACATAGGGCGCGGGCGGCAGGGCGAGCTCGACGGGTTCGCTGAAGTAGTCGCGGGAGGTGGTCTTGGCACCGGCGCCCGCGGTCACGGCATGGTAGTCAAGGGTGGTCTTGAAGCGGATGCGGGTGTTGACGAGATCCATGTCCTTGGCGATTTTGAACTCCAGTTGGCCACCGGGTGTCGCGCCCGCCGGCGGGAGGCTGGCGAAGTGCGTCAGCGGCGCGGCACAGGCAGCGACGGCCAGGGCCGAGGACGCTTCCGCGAGGACCTCGCGTACGGCCCCGGTGGCGGTATCGAGGCGGAGGACCTGGCCGTTGCCGCGCAGGACGACGAGGCCGTCGGGGCTGCAACCCAGGCCGGCAACGTCGGCGATGCCGAGATGGTAGCGCTCGCCGGTGTGCCAGTCGTCGGGATCCAGGGCCCCGAGGAGGTCGGTACCGGCCACGAACAGGATCTCCTCGGCCACGCTGTCGTAGGCGATGTAGGGGGTGAGGACGTAGTTGGGCAGGAAGATCTCGTTGCGCACATCGCCGCTGGCGGCCTCGATGTCCACGAGCAGCTTCTGCGGCAGGTCGAGGAGGAAGACCGCCTCGTCGTTGGCGGCCAAGCCGTCGACGCGCGTGATGGCACGCGGGATCGGGAGCGTGCCCCTCAGCTCCCCATCCACCGGATCGAGGACGTAGACCGCCGGGGCTCCCTCGGCCTGAGGGCAGTAGTACAGGGCCAGCGGCGTGCAGGTCAGCGTCGCGCCGGTGCCGGCCGCGACGGGTAGTGGGAGCGTGCGCGAGGTGCCCACCGCGCTGGTGAGCTGGATCCCATTCTGTCCCAATAGGTAAGTGACACCGCTGTCGATGTCGGCGTCGCGGAGACTGAGGAACTCGAGCTGGTTGTTCATCACCGAGGGCGAGAGGTTCATGGCGGTCACGGTGAGCTTCGGTCCATCGGCGGTGAAGGCATACTCGATATGGCTGATGGCGGGGCGCCAGTCAGAGGTGGCGGGCATGGGCGCGTTGACCGAGAACGAGAGGGTCTGGCCCGGGTCGATCTCGATACCGTAGGAGGTCATGGTCAGGCCCTTGGGGGTGGGGCGCTTGAACTTCAGCTCCGGGGTCTTGTAGGCGATGGGGATGCCCATGTCACCCCAGTAGCTATGGACGGTCTGGTAGCCGACGCCGGTTTCCGGGTCGACGGTGATCTGCATCTTGCTATCGGCTTCCATGCGGGAGGAGAGGTTGAGGCAGCCGACGTAGACCCAACCCGGGCTGGTGGTGGTCATGGAGTAGAGCATCGAGTCGACCTGGAGGCCGGGCATTCTGAGGCCGTCTTTGGTGGTCCAGTGGCGTTCGGCGACTTTGCCCTTGGTGCCGGCGGGCGGGGCGTCGAGGACGTCCAGCAGTTCCCAGCCGTCCTCCAGGCTGCCGTCGTCGGCCAGGCGCTTGCCGAAGCGGAAGAGGAGGGTAGGGCCAGCCGCGCGGCCCGCGGGTGCCGGCAGGGAGACGCGGATGGGCTCCGCACTGGACTCTCCGCCCAGGGAGACGCTGAAGGCTGAGAGCGCCGTGAAGCCCTCAGGCAGGGGCATCGGGGGCGCCTTGGCGTCGAGGACGGTCACCGTCACCGGCACTCCCGCTCCCAAGGCCCCCGCGGGGACGGCCAACTGCACGCCGTCCGGGCCCTCGACGATGCCGCCGGCAGGGCCGACGGCAGAGCCGTTGGCGACCGGCCCGGCAACACGGAGGGTGGCGACGAGGCTCTTGCCGCCGTTGATGAGGGTCACGTCGACGCGGCCCTCGGCCTCGGCGGCGAAGAGCCCGTTGGGGGTGATGGCGCCCACGCCGGTGCGGCTGAGGTGGTAGCTGGTGCCGGCCGCGGCGGCGGAACGGTCGAGGGTCTGACCGGCGACGAGTTCTTCGACCAGGAACTGCAACGGCTCGTCGACGGCCAGAGTGCGGGATTCGGGCATGAACTGGACCGTACGCGTGTCCGTGGGCCCGACGGTGACGGGGGTGTAGAGGCTGCAGCCGCCGAAGGTGGCGGTGAGGATGGCGGTGCCGTTGCCGACGGCGAGGATGCTGCCGTTTTCGGCGATGACCGCGACGTCGGGGTTGGAGGAGGTGATGCTGGCGAGGTAGCCGGGGACGGCCTGCGGGTCCACGCCGGCGAACGCAGCGGTGATACCGAGGTCGGCGGCCTCGCCCGGCTGGAGGGCGAGGTCGCGCTGGGCCAGGTTGAGGCGGTCGGGGGTGAGCTCGGCGGCGTCGATGGTGAGGGTAGCCGTAGCGGAGGTCCGGCCGCCGTCGTCGGTGCGCAGGGCGATGGTGCCGGTGCCACGGGCCGCGTCGGGGGTGAAGCGGAGGGTGCGGCCATCGGCGAGGAGGACCGCGGTGCCGCCGTCGACCGCATCGAGGTAGAAGGCCAGGCGGTCGCCGTCGGGGTCTTGGGTCCGGGCTGCCAGGTCGAGGGTGATCGGGAGGCCGGCCACCGCCGGGACCGTGGTCGCGTTGACGACCGGCGCGCGGTTGGCGGTGAAGCCGAAGGCGAGGTTGATCCAGTCCAGGTCCTCGGCCTGGATGACGCCATCGCGGTCGGCGTCGGTGGCGAGGCTGTAGCCCGGCGCCCCGGCGGCGGTGCCAAGGGCGTCGAGGACGGCGGCCAGGTCATCGCCATCGAGGTCGCCATCGAGGTCCGTGTCGCCGGGGAGGAAGAGGTCGAGTGTAAGGTCCCCGGCGTCGGCGGGCTGGCTGCCGTGAAGGTCGAGGACGACGACGCCGGCCTGGGTCAACTCCAGGATCGCCAGTAGGCGGCCGGGCTCGGCAACGGTGTGGGCGACGCTGGCCCCCAGCACTGCGGGGAGCGCCGGTGTCCAGCCGCCGGCGGTGGTGACCTCCAGACCGAGATAGACGGCCCCGGTGGTGGCAGAGGCGAACTCGACCGGGTCCAGGACCAGGGCTTGGCGGAAGCCCTGGCCGGCGACCAGGGCGCCAGCGATGGCGTTGCCCAGGAAGGCCCGCGTGACGCCGGCGTTGGCGTGGACGGGGAGTTGGGTCCCATCGGCCGCGAGGATGAAGCCAGGCTCCTCGGGGTTGTCGGTGGCGGCGCTGGCGAGGCGGCCGGTGGCGTCCCAGCCGTACCAGGTTCTGGCGAGGGTGGTGTCGGGGGCCGTGCGTTGGCCGGTGACCACCGAGGCGAGGCGGCCGGCGGCGCCGAAGCGGTACTGGACGGAGGCGGACTCGGTGGCGGCGAAGGAGGCCCGGCCGGCGGTGTCGGTGACCACCTGCAGGCCAGCTCCGGCCAGGGTCCCGGCGCCGCTGTCGCCCACGGGCTGGCGCGTGCCGTCGGGCAGGATGAGGGCAGCCAGGGACTGGGCGGCCGTGTACTCCCATGCCGTGCCATCGGGCAGGGCAACGCGGTAAGCGAAGGCGGCATCGAGGGCGGCGTTGGCCGGGTTGTAGGAGAGGCCATCGGCGGCGCGGACATACTCTCTGCCGATCTTCTCCAGGAGGGCAGGGGCGGTCTCCAGGGCGGCGCTGACGCCGGCTTCGGGCACCCAGGCGGGGGCATAGCCCGACTCGGAGGGGACGGGGGCGAAGGTGAAGGCGGCGCGGCTGCCATCGGGCAGGTCGAGGTAGAGGCGGGTGCCGTCCTGGTAGGCGGCCGCGGGTCCCAGGCTGGCGAGCGGGTCCGGGACGAGGTTGTCCTCGGCGTTCAGCTCGAAGCCGGCGAGGGACCAGCCGGTGCCCAGCAGTCCGGCCTGGGCATCGAGGGCGTCGTAGCGCCGGCGGAGGGTCCAGCCGTCGGCCTCGAGGTCCGTGACCACCAGGACGTCGCGGCCCGGCAGGAAGACGTCGACGACGGCGGTGGCTTCGGCGCTGCGGGAGGCCATATCCGTGGCGCGGAGGCGCAGGCGGTAGGCGCCGTCGCGCAGGGCCTGTGGGTCAAGGGTAGCGACCGTGGCATTCGCGCTGACGGCGGAGCCGCTTGCGAGGGCAGTCCAGGCCTCGGCAGCCAACGGCGCGATGGCGAGGATCCAGGTGTCGAGGTTGTCATCACGGACGGTGACCGCGACGGGGCTGGCCGCATGGAGGATGGCGCCCATGGTCGGCGTCCCGATGGCGACCTCGGGCGAGGCGGTATCGGTGAGGTCGCGCACGCGCAGATCGGTGGTGGCACTGCCGGTAACGCCATCGATATCGGTGGCGGTGGCCCGGACGGCGTAGTGGCCCGGGCTAGCGGGGGTGACGCGGGCGCGGCCCTGGGAGTCGAGGGTCAGGGCGGCCCCATTGAGGGTCGCCGCGAGGGTGGCGATGTCGGCGACGCCCTCGGCGGTGACATGGACGAGGACCTGGCGGCCGGCGGCGGCGGGGAAGCTGGGGGAGAGCTCGATGTGGACCGTCGGCGGGACGGGCTCGTAGCGGACGACCAGGCGCAGGACGCGGGAGGTGCTGAGAGAGCCATCCGAGGCGGTCACGAGCAGGTCGTGGGTCCCGAGCTGAGCCGCGGTGGGGGTCCAGGTGAGGAGGCCTGCCGGGGTGAGGGCGGCTCCGGAGGGCAAGGGGGTAGCGGTGAAGGCCGGGGAACCGTCCTCGTCGGGGTCGGAGGCCTCGAGCTGGAGGGTGAAGGGCTGGCCCACGAGGGCGACGTGGCCGCTGGGCTGGGGGAACTGGGGTGGCAGGTTGCGGTCCTGCACGTCGATGGTGACGGTCATGGTGGAGGAGGCCCCGCCGGCGTCGGTGGCGCGGAAGGTGACCGTGTGGGTCCCGGACTGGCCTTGGGGCGGCGTCCAGGCGAAGGTCAGGGTAGCGGTCTGGAAGGTCGCCCCGGGGGGCAGGGCGCTGTCGAGGGTGACGACCACGGGATCGCCATCGGGATCGCCGGCGACCAGGCTGAATTGCATGGGAGTCCCCTCCATGGCGGCCAGGGTCGGGAGTTGGGGCAGCCGGGGCGCCTGGTTGGTCGGGGTGACCGTGATGAGGGTATCCTCGGAGCTGATGCCGACGCCATCGCTGGCGGTGAAGCGGACGGTGTAGGCACCCGCCTGGAAGAGGCTGGGGGTCCAGGCGAAGTGGCCCGTGGCGGCATCGAGCGCGGCGCCATCGGGGAGGCCTGCGGCGGAGAAGGTGACCGCATCGTTGTCGGCATCGGTTGCGCTCAGGGCGATGGTGAGGGTGGCCCCCTCGGCGATCTGCCGATTGCCCACGGGCATGAGGACCGGCGGCGTGTTGGTGCTGCGGACGTGGAGGACGATGGCCTCGGAGTCGCTGGCGAGGAGAGCCGGGTTGCCATTGCCGGTGTCAGTGACGCGGAGGGTCAGGGCATGGTCTCCCGCGTCGCCGGCGGCTGGCGTCCAGCGCACCTCCGCCGTGCCATACTGAGTGCCGGCAACGAGGCTGGCTCCGGCGGGCAGGCCAGTGGCGCCGAAGGTGAGGGGGTCCTCGTCCAGGTCCGTGGCGCTGACCCCGATGGCCAGCGCCTGGCCGATGAGGGCCACACGGTCCCCGACATGGGCCAGGACCGGTGCCGCGTTGGGCGCTTCGACGCTGAGCACGAAAGCGACGCTGTCGGACATGACCATGGCCGGGTTGCCACTGCCGTCATCGCTGGCGGTGATGGAGATGACGTAGTCGCGCCGGTCAGCCAGGGCTGGGGCGGCGTGAAGGGCGGCCGTGCCGTCGCCGCGGTCGGTGAAGGTGGCGAAGGCGGGGAGTCCGGAGACGGTGAGCGTGGGCACGGTGCCATCCGGGTCTGTGGCCGTGGCGGTGATGTCGACGGTGGCGCCGGCGGCCACGGAACGGTTGCCGACGGACGCCAGGACGGGGGCAGCATTGGCGTCGCGGACCAGGATGGTGAGGGTGAAGTCGAGGGTCGAGGGGATGCCGGTGCCATCGCCATCGTCGGCGACATGGAAGACGACCGGGTAGGTGCCGGCCTGGCTGTAGCCGGGTTGCCAGGTGAGGGTCTGGGCCGTGGTGTTGAAGGTGGCTCCATCCGGGAGACCGCTGACCGACCAGGTGAGGGAGGCGGGCAGGCCGGCGCTGTCCATGGTGCCGTCGGGGAGCAGGATCGCGGGCCCGGCGCCGGGCTGGTCGGGGTCGCGGACCTCGACCACGAGGCTCAGGAGCTGGCCTTCGGCGACGACGACGCGGTCGGTGGCGATGACGTGGAGGGGGCCATTGCGGTTCTCGACGGTGAGCGTGGCGGAGTCGCGGGCGGCCAGGTCGCCATCGGTGGCGGTGAAGGTGACGGCATAGGCCCCGTGCTGGTCGAAGCCTGGGGTCCAGGCGACGCGGCCGGAGTCGGGCTCGACGGTGAGGCCGGCGGGGGCCCCGGTAGCGCCGAAGCGGACCGGGTCGCCATCGGGGTCGGTGGCATGGAGGGTGAAGGCGAAGGCCTGGCCCTCGATGAGGTGCAGGTCGCCGGCGGCCGTGAGCACGGGGGGCAGGTTCGCCTGACCGACCACGACGGTGAAGGTCTCGGCGGTCTGGGCCCGGCCATCCGAGGCCCAGACGGCCACCCCCGTGTAGCGGCCGGCCGAGCCGGCGCCGGTCTGCCAGGTGAGGCGGCCGGTGACCGGGTCGAACACCGCTCCCGGAGGCAGCCGATCGGCGCCGTAGGTCAGCCGGTCGCCATCGGCATCGGCGGCCGCGACCTGGAGCGCGAGCAGGTCTCCCGCGCGCAGGGACTGGTCGGGGATCGCGGACAGTACCGGGGCATGGTTGCCGCCGCCGACGGCAACGGTCCAGGTCTGTTCGGCGTAGGCGCCGGCGCCGTCGAGGACGCGGAGGGCGAAGGGCGCGCGTGCCAGGGCACCGGGCCCCGGCGTCCAGTGCAGTTCACCACTGGCGGCGTCCACCGCGGCCCCGGCGGGGCCGGACAGGAGTTGGAAGCGCAGCGCCTCGCGGGTGCCGTCAGGGTCCGTGGCTTCGGCCGCATAGGCGTACGGGACATCGACCTGGGCCGTGGTTGGCGGGGTGCTGGTGAACTCCGGCCAGCGGTTGGGGTCCGGGTAGCCGTAGACACTGGGCGCAGGGTCAAGCCGCAGCGCTTCCGGGTTTGCCAGGACGAGGGTCCGCGGGGCGCTGGACTCGCCGGCAGGGATGGCGCCGCGGGCGGCGGCCGTGAGGTCGAGGTAGGGGTGTCCCTCGCCGGAGACGCCATCGGCATTGACCGGGGTCACGAGGTCACTGGTGAGGCCGGTGAAGACGACGCGGACGCCGGTGAGATCGCGGTCGGTGGCATTCTCGACGGCGACCTCGAAGGCGAGGGTGCCGTTGGTGCGATGGAGGCGGGTGTTGCGCAGGACGCAGTGGACATCGGCGGTGAGGTCCTCGAGCACCAGGAAGTCGGCGCTGTAGGCCTGGGCCATGGGCATCCCGAGGGCGCTGGTCAGGCCGGTCACCGTGAGGGTATAGCGGCTCATGGGCAGTGGCGCGAAGGTCAGGTAGGCGGTGCGGGTGCTGGGGTCGTAGACCACGGCGCTGACGGCGATGGCGCGGGTGGCGCGGCCGTCGCTGACGGTCAGGAGGTAGTGGCTGGGGTCGGTCACGAGGGTGGCGTCCATATCCATATTGAAGGTGACCGAGGCGGTGTGGCACAGGGGTTCGGCAGTGCCCTGGTCGAGGGGGGCCGAGGCGGTGACTTCCGGGGGCAGGTTGGGCTGGAAGACATCGACCTGGGTGCTCTGGGTGACGAAGAGGCGGCCGTCGGGGGCGACATGGAGGAAGTCGCCGCGGGTGCCGCCGGAGGCGAGGTTGAGGTGCTCGAGGGAGGCCCCGTCGACGAGAGTGAGGTCGCCGCCGGTG
>Ga0172371_10002472_pt1 | contig 29339 bp, 21 predicted proteins | sample Lak12m_FD_114543 | JGI IMG/M metagenome (GOLD analysis project Ga0172371, IMG submission 114543) | Freshwater microbial communities from Kabuno Bay, South-Kivu, Congo - kab_022012_12m | ecosystem: Environmental > Aquatic > Freshwater > Lake | place: Democratic Republic of the Congo: South-Kivu...
CGCCGGTCGAAATCGGCGATGGCTTGCGTGTCGCGACGGGATCCAGGCTCAGAAGGCGCAAGCGGTCGCCGGTCCGGGGGCCAAAGTGACCGGCGTTCATCTTGCGCGATTCGCCGAGTTCTGAGGGGGCTGGGCGGCGGCGGTCGGGGACGCGCAGACCGCACGACCGGTGGCCGGGACCTGGCGATGGCTCTACGGCAGGCGTGAGACGGGTATCAGGCGCCCATGCCGATGGCGGCCCGCACTCGTCCGAGGGTCTCCCGGGCCACGGCCCGGGCCCGGGCCGCACCTGCCTGCAGGACCTCTTCCACGCGCTCCGGGTGGGCCAGCAGTTCCCGGCGCCGTTCGCGCATGGCGGCGAAGTACTGGACGTACCTATCCGCAAGGGCCTGTTTGGCGTGCCCGTAGCCCATGCCGCCCGCCAGGTAGCGCTGACGCAGTTCGGCCACCTCGGCTTCGCTGGCCAGGAGCTTATAGAGGGCGAAGACGTTGCACTTGTCGGGGTCCTTGGGGGCCTCCATGGGCGTCGAGTCGGTGACGATCCGCATGATCTTCTGGCGGGTCGGTTTCGGCTCGCCGAAGATCTCGATGGTGTTGTCGTAGCTCTTCGACATCTTCTGGCCGTCCAGCCCAGGCACCACCGCGACCTCCTCGCGGATCATGGCATCGGGGATCACCAGGATATCGCCATAGGCGTTGTTGAAGCGGATGGCCAGGTCGCGCGTCACCTCGAGGTGCTGCTTCTGGTCCTTGCCCACGGGCACCAGGTGCGAGCCGTAGATCAGGATATCCGCCGCCATCAGCACCGGGTAGCTGAACAGGCCGTGGTTGGCCTCGAGGCCGCGGGCGAGCTTGTCCTTGTAGCTGTGGCAGCGCTCCAGGAGGCCCACCGGTGTCAGGCAGCTCAGGACCCAGGTCAGCTCATGCACCTCCGGCACGTCCGACTGCCGGAAGAAGGTGGTGCGCGTCGGATCGAGGCCGCAGGCCAGGAAATCCACCGCCACGCCGACGCTGCGCTGTCGGAGTTGCTGCGGCTCCGGACGCTGGGTCAGGGCGTGGTAGTCGGCGATGAAGTAGAAGCACTCGTGTCCGCTCTCCTGCAGCTCCAGGGCGGGCTTCATCATGCCGAAGTAGTTGCCGAGGTGGAGGGTGCCGGAGGGCTGGATCCCCGACAGCACGCGTTTTCTGGCTTGAGTCATGACCAAGGCTCCCCTGCAGGCGCCGGAACGACAACGGAAAGGCAAAGCACGTACTATACCGGCACGACACGGCCGGGCAACCGGAGAGACGAGGGCTGCCGGGCCGGGCGCAGCGGACCCGGGAGCGCCGAGCGTCTGCTCGGCTGGAGAGCCGACGGTCGGTCGGCTCTCCCGTGGGCGCACAGCGCCCGCGGCTCGCCCCGGGGCAGCCCTACGGCACCACCGGCAGCGCGATACAAGAGGGGTGCTCCTGGTCGTGCAGGATCGTCTGTGCCGCCGGCCGTGCGGTCAGGCCCTCGCCCGGTTCGGCGCCCGTATTCAGGTTCCGGTCCCAGAGGGGGAAGCTGCTGCTGGTGATATCGACGCGGAGGCGGTGGCCCTGGCGGAAGAGATTGCTGGTGGCCTGCAGGTCGATGGTGTATGGCAGCGGCCTTCCCGGCTCGAGGGGCTGCGGCGCGCCCCAGACGGACTGGCGGTAGCGGGCGCGGAGGATACCCTCGGTGATGTTGATGGCGCGGCCATCCGGGTAGACGTCCACCAGCCTGGCCACGAAGTCGGTGTCGGCTGCCGAGGTGGCCGCCCAGAGCGTGACCGTGACCGGCCCGGTGACCTCGGTGTCGGCCGCCAGCGGTTCCGAGGTGAACCCCAGCACATCGTCGCGGCGCTCGATGGGACGCTGATCATAGGGTCCGGGCAGCGCCAGCTCGTAGAGGCCCGGGTTGTAGGGTCCGACGGAGTGGTTGCCGCCCAGCGTCGGTACCGGGTCATCGGGGTCATAGGTGTAGCGGTCGGGGGGTTCCGCCCCCGGCGGCTCCGGGCTCAGCGTGCCATCGCCCAGGAGGCTATTGGCCGCGCCGCTCGAGTGCAGGTACCAGGGCACGGTCCGGGCTCGCGCCAGAGGCCACTCCTGTTCATCGCGCCAGACGTTGGCCCCCATAACGAAGAGGCGGATGGGGGCCGCCTGGCACGCGGCCGGAGGGCGACCCTGCAGGAGGCCCTCCAGCCAGCGGACGGTGGCATCGTTCTCGGCCAGGGCCGCCGGGCCGAAGTCGAGCTGGCCGAGCCGGGGGCTGCTCGAGATGCCGTGCGTCCAGGGCCCCACCAACACCCGGTGGCTGTCGCGCAGTTCGGGCGAGGCCGCCGTTTCGCGCAGGCGCCGGTAGTTGAGGAAGGTCTCGCCCGCGTAGTAGTCGTACCAACCGCCGATCAGCAGCATCGGCGCCGTCACCCGCTCGTTCCACCGGGCCCGGAAGTTGAAGCGCTCCCAGAAGGCATCGTAGCGGGAGTGGCGCAGGCAGTCGCGGTAGGCGGCTGGCTCCGTGACGCAGCCGCTGCGCTCGTCCAGCGTCAGCAGGGGCAGCGTCCGCAGCAGCCCGCCGACATCAAACAGCGGCATCAGCGCCGCGCCGGAGGTCGGTCCGGAGCACTCAAAGCAGAGCCAGCTCCAGGTCAACCCCAGGCTGAAGGCGCCGTCGCAGTAGTAGGCCCGTTTCCAGCAGTCCCCGGCCATGAACCGCGGAACCAGCGCCTTGAGGAAACGGCTGCCCTCGGCGGCCGCGGTGAACTGCGTCGCGGCCAGGTACGAGTCGCCGAACATGCCGATGCGGCCATTGCACCAGGGCTGCGCGCCGATCCACTCCAGGGCGTCGAAGCCGTCCTGGCCCTCGTGGATGAAGGGGTACCAGGTGCCCTCGGAGTCGTAGCGCCCCCGGCAATCCTGGGCCACCATTGCGAAGCCGCGGCGGGTCCAGTCCCCCGGGCCGATACCGTGCTTGTTGTAGGCCGTGCGCACGAGGACTACCGGGAACCGGCCGTCCTCCACCGGCAGAAACACGTTGGTCGAGAGGCCGACGCCATCCCGCATCGGCACCCGGATGTTCCTCAGGATCCGCGAGGGCTGTTCCATGGACGCTACCTCCACCGCAGGGTTCGCCGGCAACGTAACACCGGCGGGCGGGAGTGGGTAGTTGCAGGCTGCATCCGCGCGGCGGTTTGCGGAGGACCCGCCCTCCAGGTTTTTGCGTCGCCGGCGCGGTCTGGAGGCGCGGATCCAGGTTTTCGCGTTGCCGGCGCGGTCTGGAGGCGCGGACCTCCGTATCCGCGCGGCGGGTAGCGGAGGACCCGTCCTCCAGGCGACAGCTAGCCATCGCGGCGGGTCGGTGGTACGTTCCATGGGCAGGCCGGGATGACCGGGCTGGTCCGAGCCCCGGCCGGCATCTCGGAGACGCACCCACAGGGAAAGGTCGCACGCATGAAGAAGGCACTGGTGGTCCGTGGCGGTTGGACGGGACACGAGCCCATACAGACGACCGATGTGTTCATCCCCTTCCTGCGACAGGCAGGCTTCGAGGTGGTCGTCTCCGACGCCCTGCAGAGCTACACTGACGAGGCCCTGATGAAGTCCCTCACGCTCGTCGTGCCGTGCTGGACCATGGGGGAGATGTCCCGGGAGCAGAGCGCTGGGCTCCTCGGCGCCGTGAAGAACGGCGTCAACATCGCGGGCTGGCATGGCGGCATGGGTGACTCGTTCCGCCAAAACACCGAGTACCAATTCATGGTCGGCGGCCAGTGGGTTGCTCACCCTGGCGGCATCGTTGAGTACGAGGTCAACATCACCAACCACGAGGACCCGATCACCACGGGGCTGAAGGACTTTCGCATGAAGTCCGAGCAGTACTACCTGCACACCGACCCCAGCAACGAGGTGCTGGCCACGACCACGTTCCACGGCGACGTCGGCGGCATGCCCTGGATCGACGGCTGCGTGATGCCCGCGGTCTGGAAACGCCTCTATGGCAAAGGGCGCGTGTTCTACAGCTCCCTCGGTCACGTCGCGAAAGACTTCGAGGTCGCCGAGGCCCGGACCCTCATGGAGCGGGGCATGCTCTGGGCTGCCGGCTGTCTGGGGTGCGGCTGCGGCTGTGCCCGGTAGGGTGGCGAGGACGGACCACGCCCGCGGGACCGGTCTCGGCCCCGTGGGCAGCAAGCCTAGCGGGGAGATTCCCATGGACAAGGTCGGGATTGGTGTCATCGGCTGTGGCGCCATCAGCGGCGCCTACTTCAAGCGCCTGCCGCAGTTTGGGGTCCTGAAGGTCAAGGCCTGTGCGGACCTGGACCTGGAACGGGCCAAGGCCAAGGCGCAGGAGTTCCAGGTCCCCGTGGCCTGCACCGTGGCCGAGCTCCTGGCAGACCCCGAGATCCGCCTCGTCGTCAATCTCACCACGCCCCAGGCGCACTACCCCGTGGCCAAGGCGGCCATCGCCGCCGGCAAGAGCGTCTACGGCGAGAAGCCGCTGACCGTTCGCCGCGAAGAGGGCCTCGAACTCCTCGACCTGGCCGCCGCCAAGGGGGTCCTCGTCGGCAGCGCCCCGGACACCTTCCTGGGCGCCGGCATCCAGACCTGCCGCAAGCTCATCGACGAGGGCTGGATCGGCGAGCCCATCGCCTGCGAGGCCTTCATGCTCTGCCACGGCCACGAGTCGTGGCACCCGGACCCCGAATTCTACTACCAGGTCGGTGGCGGTCCCATGTTCGACATGGGCCCCTACTACCTCACCGCCCTGGTGAACCTGTTGGGCCCCGTGAGACGGGTCTCGGGCTCGGCCCGCATCTCCTTCCCCGAGCGCATCATCACCAGCGCCAAGAAGCTTGGCCAGCGGGTCAAGGTCGAGGTGCCGACTCACGTCGCCGGGCTGATGGAGTTCCGCAACGGCGCCATCGGCACCATCATCACCAGCTTCGACACGTGGGGCACCACGCTGCCCTGCATCGAGGTGCACGGGTCCCTCGCCTCGCTGCTGGTGCCAAATCCGAACTCCTTCGGCGGCCCGGTCAAGATCCGCATGGGCCATGATCCGGACCGGCAGTGGCGCGAGGTGCCCCTGACTCATGTCTACAGCGACAACTGGCGCGGCGTGGGGGTGGCCGACATGGCCTACGCCCTCGCCAGCGGCCGTGAGGCCCGGGCCAGCGGCGAGCTGGCCTACCACGTGTTGGACCTCATGCACGCCTTCCACGACTCGGCCGCCGCCGGGCGCCACGTGAAGCTGCAGAGCACCTGCCGGCGTCCGGCGAGCCTGCCCGTGGGCCTGCGCGAGGGCCAGCTCGACCCGTGAGCGCCCGTTCGCATCGCCCTGGGCTTGGCTCCTGGCCGATGACGCTCGGGCCGGCGCCGGGAGACGCCGCCGCGCCCGGGCCCTGACTACGGCGCCGCCGGCCCCCGGGCCGAGACGAGGTGCAGCACCGCGTCGCCGTCGAAGGGCGGGACGAAAGGCGCCGCGGCGTCTCCCCCGGCCACGGCCAGGCCGCCCGTGGTCTCCCCTGTGCGCGGGTTGTACCACTCTCCCTGCAGGGCCGTACCCCGGGCCGCCGACAGGTCCACCGTGAACCTGCCGCCGGCGGCCGTGTAGACGACGTACTCGGCTCCCGGGTGGGCGAGGCACACGCCCGTGCTGGCGAGCTCGCCGTGGGGGGCCATCTCCCAGAAACGGACCTGCCCGGAGTTCACGAACCGCGCGCAGTGCCCGGCCGCCGCATAGGCCTCCTCCCGGATCGCGGCCCGCGCCGCCATGGCCGCGCGCCGGTTCCAGCCGAAGCTGGTGTCGTTCTGGTTGACCCAGCCCGCGCCGGCCAGGGCCGTCTCCCAGACGCTACGCCGAAGCGTCTCCAGCGGCGGCGTCTGGCCGTCGAACTCCGGGACGGGCTCGCTGTACAGGTAGGGCTTCGGCGGCAACGCCCGGAAGCCAGCCTGAAAGGTCGCGAAGTGGCCGGTCCAGCCCTGCGGGTGCAGGGAGACTACGTCCAGGCTCGGGTCCTCGTGCGGGGAGTCCTCGCGGATGTGGTCCGAATTGGACAGCAGCGGGTTGCGGCAGCGAGCCCGGAAAAAGGATAGGAAGTGCTGCTCATGCCGGCGGCGCTGGGTTCGGTCGTACCACTCGCCCTCATTGAACATCTCGTAGAGCACGTTCGAGCAGGGCGCCAGCGCCGCGATGAGCCTGGCGCAGAAGCGCTCCTGGAAGAACTGGTTCTGCTCGGGCCCGCTCCAGGCGGGCTGGAACGCCTCCGACATCTCGTGGGCGTAGTCCCCCAGCGCCACGTAGTCTCGGCGGTCCTGCAGGGGACCGTTGCCCAACGCGGCGTTGAAGGGGTGCCCCTCGAAGCAGGTCTTGGTCCAGCCATCGTGCACGGTGATCAGCACGACGATCCCCTTGGCCTCGGCCCGGGTGACCAGCTCGCGCAGGGCCGCGAAGTAGGCCGGGGTGAAGCGCTGCAGGTCCACCGTCCGGTCATCCGGAGACCCGGCCCAGGGCCAGCGCTCCGGAGCGTCGTAGCCCAGCCGCGCATCCCGCCGCTGCAGTTCCGCGGTGGTCCCCTTGTAGGCCCAGAGCATCAGGAGGTTGATCCCGTGCGCGGCCAGTGCGTCCACGTACGCGTTCTGGTCGAAGTCCTCCCCCGACTCCATCCAGCCCTGGGTAACCGAGTCCCCGATCAGGAGCCGCGGACGCCCCTGCCAGACCAGGTAGTGGCCCGCCTGCGGACCGGAGCTCAGGACGGAGATGCCGTCGCTGGCGGGGAGCGCCGGTCCCTCGACGGCACCGGTCAGCACCCCCAGGAAGGCTGGACCCAAGAGTAACGCGATGGCCTGGAGACCCGCACACCGCAACCGGAGGGCCCTCCTGGAAGCTCAGGCGCCTACGCATCGGCACGGCTTGCCCGTGCACAGGAGTTGTCGTCGCTCCCTCGTACCCTAATGCCACTCGGACCGCCCTTCCACGGCACCGGCGGTTGACGCGGGGCGGAAGTTAGACAATAGTGTTTCACATGAAGACGGCCACCGTAAGGCAGGTCCAGCACCACCTCCGCACGCTTCTGGCCTGGGTGGCAGAGGGCGAGACGGTTGAGGTGACCCGCAACCGCGAGGTGGTCGCCCGGATCGTGCCGCCACCCCGAGGCGACGCTGTGCTTCCCGACTTCCTGGCGCGTCTGGGCCAGGCCCGCCGCAAGCGCGCCGGCGGCACGCCTCTCAGCCAGATCATCGACGAGCAGCGGGGACCCCGCCCGTGACGCCGCTGTACCTCGACACCGGGGCCATGGCCAAGCTATACCTCCTGGAGCCCGGCTCAGAGCATACGGCACGGCTCCTTGCCGCGTACCGGCCTCCCTTCCCGTTTTCGCACTGGCAGGAGATCGAGATCAGGACGGCTCTGCGCCTGAAGGTGTTCCGAGGTGAGATGAGTGGCCGGGAGTCGCAGGAGAGCCTGCGGCACCTGCGGACGGATATCGGCTCGGGCGTATGGCAGCGCCCGGTCTACGATCCTGCCGACGTGTTCCACGAGGCCGAACGTCTGTCGGCGCGGCACGCGGCGACGCTGGGCTGCCGGACTCTGGATGTCCTCCATGTGGCGGCCGCGGTGGTGCTGAACGCCACGGATTTCCTGACCTACGACGTGCGGCAGGCCAACCTGGCACGCAAGGCGGGACTGCGGGTCATCGCGTGAGGCGCATCCGGGGGTTACCACGATATGACGAACGCAGTACGGTGCCTGCCGGTTCTGTTGGCCTTGATCGCGGTCGGCCGCGCCGCTCCCGCTGGCCCGCTGCGGCCCCTCGCGGCCCTTGAAGGCCTCGGCGCCTGGGTCGTCTGCGGCGGCGAGTGGGCCCTGGCCGAGGGCGTCCTGACCCAGTCCGACACCTGGGTCGCCGAGAGCCGCTACGAACAGACCGGCCACCTCTTCCTGCGCCAGCCGGCGTTCGGCGACGCCGAGGTGCGGTTCGAGTTCCGGGTCGACCCCGGGAGCCCCGGGGTAGGCGGCGCCGAACTCCTCCTGCGCTCGACCGACAGCCGCACGTACTATGTCCTGCAGTTCAGTACCCAGGCCAGCGGCGTCCTCCTGGCCCGGGCCAGTCGGGATGCGTTCTGGACCGACATCGCGCGCGTCTACGAGGTCCCCATGCCGCGCGGCCCCTGGCACGCGGTGACCGTCCGCCTGGCAGGGCCCGAAATCGCGGTCACCGTGAACACGAAAGAGGTCCTGCGCGCCCGCGAGGGGACCCTCGCCGCCGGACTGCTCGGCCTGGGCAGCAGCCAGGCCCTCGTGACGTTCCGCAACCTGAGCGTCGAGGGGCAGACCGCTGACCTGCAGCCGCCCTGGCAGGACCTCGGCGGCCGGGCCGCCAAGCCCGACGCCGCCGTGATCTGTGCCGATGCCGGCGCCGGCGGCTACGAGGCCTTCCCGGACATCTGCCGCTGCGCCAATGGCGACCTGCTCTGCGTGTTCTATGCTGGATACACCCATATCTCATTCCCCAGAAATGACTTGCCAAACGGAGCAAGGGTGTGTTCCGTGCGCTCCAGGGACGATGGTCAGACCTGGGGCCCGGCGCAGACCGTGGCCGATACGCCCTGGGACGACCGCGATCCCTCCATCACCTGTCTCAAGGACGGCACGCTGCTCTGCAACTGGTTTACCTATTACGGCGACTTCCGCGAGTCCCAGCCCGGCCACCCGACGCGCTTCAAGGAGCTCTGGCTGGCCTTCTCCAAGGACCATGGCCAGACCTGTACCGAGCCGCGCCGGGTCCCGGTCACCGCGGACCTCGTCTGGGGCGCCTCCTCGCCCATCATCGAGCTCTCCGAAGGGGTCCTGCTCTGGCCCGTCTACCGCGAGTACCAGAACCCCCTGCGGGCCTGGTCGGCGATGCTGCGGTCGGGCGACGGCGGGCAGACCTGGACCGGTCCGCACTGGGTCGACGAGGCCAACCCCGACAACGACGAGCCGGCGGTCCTGGAGCTGCCCGATGGCCGAGTGCTCTGCCTGATGCGCAACAATGCCGGCGACTCCATGTGGTGGTCGGAATCGCGGGACCGCGGCCTGACCTGGACACGGGCCGCCAAGACCGGTTTCCCGGGCCACGCGCCGTACCTCTTCCGGACCGCCGAGGGTATCCTGCTGATGGGGCACCGGCTGCCGGGGACATCCCTGCACTGGAGCCTGGACGAGGGCCGCACCTGGGCCGGGAGCCTGCAACTGGACGCGTGCATCGGCGCCTACCCCAGCCTCGTGGCCCGGCGCGACGGCAGCCTCCTGTGCGTCTACTACGAGGAGGGCGAAGGCTCCTCCATCCGCGGCCAGCGCCTGCACGTGACCCGCGATGGCGTGACGCCGTTGCCCTGGGCGCGGCCATAGACCGTCCGCCCCGACCCCCGGCCGCCGTCTGCCACCCCTCCAGGGTGGATCGTCGCGAACCCTTGGGACCGGGGGTGTCGGCGTGCTACCGCCCGCCTCGACCCCCGGCTGTGCACCCGCCGGCGTGTCGTGAGAGCCACCCAAGGGCGCCGTGGCGGGGCGAGGCACTCCCCATGGCGGGGGTCCCTTTCATCTCGCGCGACCCGTCGCGAACTCGGTGGTTCAGGCCACTGCCGGGCGTGATGGCTTGAGGGCAGACGCTAGCGGGAACCGATCGGGCGTTCACCCTTGGGCCACGGGGACTCCCGCGATGCTCTGAGGTCGGTGTGCGGGTGGCGTCAGGCACCTGGGCGCACCAGCCGGCCGAGGAAGAGGATGCTCCCCGATGCCCGGTCACGGATCAGGAACACGAACGGGCGGTCCGCACGGAACACCGGCGGCGGCCTGGGGGCCCCCCTTGGAGCCATCACCACGGCCGACGCGGCGGCCGCCTCGGTGCCCTCTTCAGTCACGTCGACGAAGGCCTTGTGGAAGACCCTGTCGATGTGAAGTGCCTCGGCAGCCGGCAGTGCGACCCCGTTCATCCCCGAGAAGTCCGCCGCCTCGGCATCGAACGGAAGGGGCATCCCGAGCGCCTCCAGGCAGTCCCTCATCTCTCGGGTGCCCCAGGTGATGGAGAACCTGGGCAGGTATACGTCGACCTCCATCGCCGGGAGACCCCTCGGCCCCAGCCATGCTTCCACCTGGTCCGGCGTCATCCTGGCCTCCAGCCCCGCCAGGCCATCCTCTGCCCGTGGCAGCAGCACCACCATCGACAGCCTCTCGCCCCGGTAGGGAAGCTCCAGGATCTGCACCCCGTCGGCCTCGGCATACCGGTAGCCGCCGCCTTGGCGGTGCATGAAGTGGGCCGTCGCCGTCTCCGCGGCACCCACGTGAAAGGGTGCCGCCGTTGTGTTCGCCGTCTCGAACCGGGCAGCCCACTGGCCCTTGAACCAGATCGCGTTGACCAGCGCCAGGCGTGTCAACGGATCCAGGCCGCCCATGGGAACCAGGTCCCTGATCCGCCGCTTTGTCTGGTCCTCGACCCAGGCGTTGATCTCCCGCCGCGCGGCCTCCGTGGCTGCCGCGAAGTCCACGGAACGCAGGTCACCCCCATAGCCGCGCCGGACAGCCGCGAGAAACGCATCGAGCCAGCGGTAGCCCCGCTGGCCCCAGAGCGAGTTAGCAACCGTCAGCGCGTAGTCGCCCTCGGTTCGCGGCTCTAGCCCCTGGGCCATCTGGGTCAGGGCGGCATGCAGCGCCTCACCCCTGAGAGTCAGGTGTAGCGTCTGCACCATCTGCGCTGCCGTGCCGCCCCCTGCCCCTTCCACGGTCATCGCCAGGGCCGTCCGCAGACTGTAGGGCGAGAAGAAGAGGTTCCCCGGCTCCAGCTTCAGTTGCCCATACAGGTCCCAGGCGAAGGCGTTGTTTCCCCGGCCCAGTTCCATCATCTCGCGCGCAGCGGGCGGACGCGCGGGGGCTGCTCGTGCGTAGCCCACCAGGCACACCACGGCCCCCAACCATGTCCCCAGGAGGACACCACGTGTTGCTCTCATGCCGCTGCCTCCTCGCCGCGCCCTCGCCTCCCGGCACCTGGCCTCGGGCGGGAAGCCGTCACCCACAGCACCGGGATGGCGCCGTCGCCGCCATGAATATCACACTCATCGGCACTTCCGCCATGGGCAGACGACGCCCAGCGCAGGTGCGTCCGGCGGTTGCATAGGCTCAGCGGACTGGCTAAGGTAATACAGAAATCTGTACGACGTGCTGTAGTGAAGACGACGCTGAACCTGAACGATGCGCTGGTGGTGCGGGCGAAGGCGCTGGCCGCCAGGGAGGGAACCAGCCTGACGCGGCTCATTGAGGATGGGCTGGGCCTGCGCCTACGTCCCGCCTCGACGCGCTCGGGCGGTCGCCGAAGGCCCTTGCCGGTGTACGCCGGCAAGGGGGGGCTGACCCAGGCGGTGGCGGACCCCCTGAGCCACCGCTCGCTTCTGGATGCGGCTGACGGCGGGGGTGCCTCGTGACTCCGGATGTGAACGTCCTGCTGGCAGCTTCCCGCAGCGACCATCCGCACCACGTTCCGGCCCTGGCTTGGCTGGACGAGGCGCTGGGTCGCTGCGCCGCGGGCCAGACGCTTGTGGTGCTGCCCATGGTGGGCACCGGTTTTCTGCGACTGGCCACTCACCCGCGGGTGTTCGTCGAACCCACTCCCATGGCGGCGGCGCTCAGTTTCCTCGACGGGCTTCTGCGGGAGCCTGGCGTCGAGATGCCGCAGTTGGGCCCCGAGTGGCCGGAGTCCGAGCGCCTCTGTGACGCCTACGCCCTGACCGGCAACGACGTGGCTGACGCCTGGACCGCCGCCGCGGCTCGGGCCAACCGCGAGCACCTGGTCACCTTCGACCGCGGCTTCAGGCGCTGGCTCGGCCCCCGCGAGTTGACCGTTCTTTCCCGGGTCGTGCCGTGAGGGCCCCCAGGCCGGTTCGGCGCGCTCCTCTCCCCGCACCCCGACGGGGTGGCAGCCCGTAGCCGGGCGTATCGCCGGCCCGCCGCACCCCGACGGGGTGGCAGACAGTAGCCGGGGGTCGAGCGCAGCGACACCCCCGGGCTGGCGAAGCTCCGCCTCAAGCCGCCGAGAGCTCCCAGCGGTCTGGAGGCCGGGATCTCCGCATCCCGGCGGCGGGTTACGGAGAACCCGCCCTCCAGGCATTCCCGACGTGGCCGGGAACTTGCCTCAGAGGTGCAACTGTCGCCGCTATGAAGCGAGCCCAGGTGCCATCGGGCGTAAGTTCCTACCCATATCACGGAAGCGACGGCTGGCCGGCGCCGCGGAGAGGACGTGGGGCGGCACGGCTCGCCCGCTGGCAATGGCCATGGCAGCGCCCGTGGCGCTCGCCTGGCCAGCGGGCAGCGACGAGCGCGCCGGCAGGCGCATTACCGGCGGGTCCGGTGGCCCATCGCCTGCCTGCCCGCGTCCGCTTGGCCGCCTGACAACCTATGGGTACTTACTTCCGCCCGCCGGTACTAGGCGCCCATCCCACCATTCCACCCCGGGCGGGTGGCAGAGGGCTGGCCCGGGGCCTCGGATTCCGGCAGCGGGGACCGCGGTCTTGGAGCCGCTCTGCCGGAGGCGGGACTCGGCTTGCTTTGGGGGCGCTCGGGTAGGACCGTATGGGGTGTCGTGCCGGCAGCCCGTGCCGCCGGCCGCGGAGGCTGCCGATGACATCCCGACCCAGCATCCTCTTCATCCTCTCGGATCAGCACAATGCCAAGGTGCTCGGCCACAGGGGCCACCCGGATGTCCGGACCCCGCACCTGGACCGCCTGGCCGCCGAAGGGGTACGTTTCGACAATGCCATCACTCAGAACCCCATCTGCACTCCCAGCCGGATGTCCTGGCTCTCGGGCCAGTACTGCCATAACCACGGCTACTACGGCCTCAGCGGCCCCCGTCCGGGCGGTCTGCCCTCCGTCCTGGGACACTTCCGACGCCATGGCTACGCGACCGCGGCGCTCGGCAAGATCCACTGCCCGGAGTACTGGGTGGAAGACGCCTGCGACCTCTTCCACGAGACCTGCGGCTGCAGCATCGGTGGCCGCAGCCACGCCTATGCCAAGCACCTGGCCGACAGGGGTCTGACCGAACTCGAGGACCATGGCGCCCTGCAGGAGTTCGGGAGCCGCGGCGTGCAGACCGTCGAGGGCCGGCCCAGCAAGGTCGCCTACGAGGACAGCCAGGAGGGATGGGCCGTCCGCCAGGCCCGCGAGTTCATGGTCCAGTGCCGCGACCAGCACCGGCCGTTCTTCGCGCATGTCAGCCTCCCCAAACCCCACCAGTGCTACGCTCCGGCGCAACCGTTCTGGGACCTCTACGACGAGGCCACGCTGCATCTTCCCCCCAACGCCGACCACGACCTGGCCGGCAAGGCCCCCAACCTGCTCCGGACGGCCCGGCACTGGCGCCACGGCCAGTGGCAGCTCCTCGATCCGAAGACCTTCGAGGCAGGGCGGTTGCGCAAGCTGCACGGCTACCTGGGAAGCGTCAGCCACGTGGACCATGCCGTGGGCGAGCTGCTGCAGTGGCTGGACCAGGATGGGCTTGCCCGGGATACCCTCGTTGTCTACTCCAGCGACCACGGGGACTACGCCTGCGAGCACGGGATCCTGGAGAAGGCCCCCGGAATCTGCGCCGATGCGATCACCCGCATCCCGATGATCTGGCGCTGGCCGGGCCGGCTCCGCGCCGGCCACGTCGTGCCCGAGATCGTCGAAACCGTCGACTTCGCCAACACCGCCTGCGCCCTCGCCGGACTCCCGGCGATGGAAACCGCCGACGGCGCCGACCTGTCAGCCCTCCTGCGCGGCGGGACCGGGGCCGTCCACGCCGTCGGCGTCACCGAGTTCGCCTGGAGCCGGAGCCTGCGCAAGGGGCCCTGGCGGCTGGTGTACTACCCGCCCGCGATGTTCGCCGACGAGTACCCGGGCGGTTTTGGCGAGCTCTACAACCTGGACGATGACCCCTGGGAGATGACGAACCTCTACTTCCGGCCGGAGCATGCCGCCCGGGTCCGCGAGCTGGAGCGTGATCTCCTGGACTGGCTGGTGGCCACGACCCGACCGACGACGGTACATCCCCTGAAGCCTCGCGCCACGGACCAGGGCGTCACCCGTTACCAGCACACGGTGAACCCCGACGGCAAGATCAACCCGGGTCTACTGCAGCCCCTGCGCAGCACGAACTACCTCTGAGACATGCAATCCGTCAACCTGCTCCATGACCTGGCCATGATCATGGTGGCCGCCGGCGCGGCGGCCCTGGTCTGCCACTACCTGCATCTGCCCAAGGTCGTCGGCTACATCGCCGCCGGGGGCTTCATCGGCCCGCATACCCCCGGCTGGCGCCTGATCAGCGACCAGACTCTCATCAGCGCCCTGGCGGACCTCGGGGTGGTGTTTCTGCTCTTCTCCCTGGGGCTGGAGTTCAATCTCCGCCGGCTGCGGCGGGTCGGCGTGCAGGCGGTGGTCATCGGGGTGGTCGACGTCTGTTTCCTGATCTGGTGCGGCTACGCCTTTGGCCGGGCGCTGGGCTGGCCCCCGCTGCCGAGTCTGTTCCTCGGTGCTATCCTCAGCGACTCGTCGACGACGGTGCTGGCCAAGCTGCTGGCCGAGCTGGGCTGGAGTCGGGCCCGCTTCGCCGGCGTCCTCTTCGGCGCCACCCTCGTGGAGGACGTGCTGGCCATCGCCATGATCGCCGTCCTGACCGGACTCGCCCGCGGCGGCGTCGACCCCGCGGCCATCGGCAGCCAGTTCGGCATCCTGTGGGTGTTCCTGGTGGTGGTCGTGCTCAGCGGTGTTCTCTTCGTGCCGCGGCTGCTGTCGCTGGTGGTGCGCACCGATGCCGGGGAGCTGCTGTTGTTGGTGGTCCTGGCCCTCTGTTTCGGCGTGTCGCTGCTGGCGGTCAGGCTCGGCTTCAGCGTGGCGTTGGGGGCCTTCGTCATCGGCGCCGTGACCGCCGAGTCTCGCATCTCCCGCCGCATCGAGGCCCTCATCGCACCACTGCGGCTCATGTTCGGAGCGGTCTTCTTCGTGGCCATCGGGCTGATGGTCAACCCCGCGGAACTGGTGGCCAACGCGGGGCTCATTCTTGCCCTGGTGCCTCTCCTGATGCTGGCCAAGGCGAGCGCCTGTACCCTGGCGGCAACGGCCATGGGCAGCGGTGGCCACGATGCCTTCCGCATTGGGATCGGCATGGCCCAGGTCTGCGAGTTCGCCCTCATCATCGGGGCCCTGGGCCAGTCCCTCGGCGTCGCCGCGCCCGGACTCCTGCCGACGGCGGTCGGTGTCTGCGTGGTGTCGACGCTGGTGAATCCGCTGCTTATGCGCCGTTGCGAGGCCCTGCAGGCAGGGGTCCGCCGGCTGGTGCCCGCCCCGCTGCGGCGGCTCCTGGCGTTCTACACCCACTGGCTGGAGCACGCCGCCCAACATGCCACCGGCGGCGCCGTGCGGCGCGTGGTGTTCCGCTGCGTCTGGATCGTGCTGGTGAACCTGGCCTGCATCAGCGGGGCCTATCTGCTCGCGGCCTACCTCTCGCGGCAGTGGGACCTCGCCCGGCTGCCGGTCCTGCGCTACTGGCCCGGCGGCAACGCGGCAGTCTACTGGTTGCTGGCGACCCTGGTCAGCCTGCCGTTTCTCCTGGCCACGGCGATGAAGCTGCGGGCCCTGGGGATGATCCTGGCGGAGCTGAGCCTGCCATTCTGGGGGCGTTTCCGGCCCGGTGCCGCCCTGCGCACGCTGGTGGCGGGCGGCTTCTACTTCTGCGGGCTCGCGGGGGTGCTCCTGTTCGCCTTCGCGCTCAGTGCCACCTTCCTGACCTCGTGGGCCGTCTTCTGGCAGCATGTGGTCATTGTCGCCGTCGTCGTCGTCGTCGGCTGGCAACGCCTGCTGCGACTCTACGGCCGAGCCCAGATCGCCCTGCGGGAACACCTCTCCCGTGAGCTCCCCGCACCGGCCCCGGGGTCCTTTGCCACCACCGTCAGCGCGCTTCTGGACGCCGACATGCTCGTCCTCACGGTCGCCTCGGGGAGCCCCCTGGCAGGCCAGTCCCTGCGCGAGGCCCAGCTTCGCACCCGCTTCGGCGTCACGGTCGTCAACGTCGAACGCAAGGGCCAGGTCATGACGAACCCGGAGCCAGGCCTGCAGGTGCAGACCGGCGACCACCTGCTGTTCGTCGGCTCTCCGGAGGCGCTGCGCCAGGCCGCCGCCGCCCTTGGGAGCGGCGGGCTCGAGCAGGCAGCCGCCCTCGGACCCCGGTAACGGAAGGCACGACTCCCATGAGACGGTATCCATGGCGGCTGGTCATCGCGGTGGCCCTCGGCACCCTCGCAAACACCTCCAGAGCAGCGGAGACCCAGAGCATGAAGCCATTCCACCAGAGCGACTTCGAGGGCGATAGCACCGGCTGGACGACCCGGCAGGAAGCCCAGTTCGCCATCGCCGAGGACAACCCGCATGGCGGCCGCCGCAGCGCCCGCATCACGGTGCCCGCCGGCGCCCGTTTCAACTACCCGCAATACGCCCTCGACCTCACCCAGGACCTCGCCCCCGGCGATTGCTTCGAGGCCTCGGTCTGGGTCCGCTCGCGCGGCGTGGACCAGGGCCCCGGGGCCTACTTCGTCCTGGAGTTCCTGCGCGGCGAAGAGCGCATCGGCATCTTCCACAGCGCCACCGGGGCGGCCAATGGCGCGGCGGACTGGGAACGACTCACCATCCTGGGCGCCGTGATGCCGGCCAGGGCTGACCGCCTGCGGGTGTCGCTGATACTGCACGCCCACGGGACGGCCTGGTTCGACGACCTGGAGGTCCGCCGCACGGCCCGGGCCACCCCCGAGTTCGCCGGCGGCGCGCGGCAGGTGACGGTGCAGCCGGACCGCGTGGTCCTGGCGCGCTTCGGCGGCGTGGGCTTCCACGTCTTCTACCCTTGCCACCCGGCGTCTCCGGAGCTGCTCGATACGGTCATCGTCAAGCGCTGGCGGGAACTGAACCCCTCGTTCGCGCGGGTGACGCACCTCTGGTCCTGGGACGCGGTCAAGACGGAGTATGTCGCGCAGCAGATGGCGATCTGGAAGCAGACCGGCACGGAGGTCTACCTGACCACCTGGGACCCGGTCGACTGCCCCGACGAGCCCGCGCTCGAGGCCTACGCCGCGAGGGTGGCTGACATGCTCGAGTTCTTCGTGAAGCGCAAAGGCCTCGATAACCTCAGGAGCTACTGCCTGACCAACGAGCTCTCGCTCAAGGGCTGGGGCGCCCTGGTGAAAGACCTGCCCCGTTTCCGGGCCTACCACCAAGCCTTCCACGACGAGTTCGCCCGGCGCGGTCTGCCCGTGCAACTCCTGGCCACGGACGCCTCGCCCATCGGCTACTGGGGCAGCATCGAGTGGGCTACCCAGAACATGGATGAGATCACCGGCGTCTACGGCGGTCACCACTACATCAACGACTCCGCCTTGGACGACGCTGGCTTCTACCCCTGGTTCATGGGCCGCCTGAGCTGGGGCGCGGGGTTGGCCCGCGCGAAGGGCAAGGACTTCATCCTCGGCGAGTTCGGCAGCAAGCAGGATGGCCAGACGGTCAACGGCAAGCGCAACGACGCCTGCGTCTACTGGGGGACGCCGCAGGAGCCCTTCGTGCCCATCCAGCTCGCCGAGGCCATCATCGCGGCCCTCAATGCGGGGGTGTATGCCCTTGGCTACTGGACGTTTGCGGATTTCCCGGACGAATACAGTCCCACCTACCAGAACAAGTGGGGGACCTTCCGCTGGAGCGGCCAGGACCATGGCACCCGGCCCCACTACTACGCCCTTGCCCTCCTGACGCGCTACTTCCGTGGCCCCTCGACGGTGCTGGGGGTGGCGAGCAACGATCCGCACCTGCGGGCGGCGGCCGTCCGGCACCACGGCACGGGGACCCTCTCGCTGGCGGTGGTCAACCGCAATGCCGAGCCCGTCGACGTGCGCCTGGCGCTGCCGGCGGATACCGGGAAGCTCCGGCGCTACGTCTACGATCCAGCCCAGCCGCCCTTCCATCCGTTCGGGGACCTGCCTGGGCCCACGGCGGTGGTCTCGCCCACGGCCGGGGGCCTGCAGGACCGTCTCCCCGCCACCAGCCTGGTGGTCTATACCTCGGCCTTCGACGACACCGTGCCGCCGCGCGTGGCCGGCCTGGCGGCCGCGCCGGCGGATACGGGGACGCTCCTGCGCTGGGAGGCCAGCGCCGACCCTGCCGTTCGGTACTACCGTGTCTACCGCCGGACGGCCGAGGGGTGGCGCCAGGCCGGATCCACCGTGGCCACATCCTTCGCCGACCGCGAGGGCTCCCCGGACGCCGCTGCCTATGCCGTTACGGCCGTGGACCTCAGCGGCAACGAGGGCCCGCGGGAGAAGGCCCCCTGACGGCCTGGGCCTGCCGCCGGCCCCAGCGCTCCCATCCGTCCCATGGCTCCCATGCCCCCCATACCTCCCAGTCCCCGGGTTCGGCGGTGCGCCGTTGGGACAGGGGAGTGATGGGACCGATAGGGCGCATGGGACCCATGGGACGGCCGCGCGCCGCCGGAGGACCCGCCGACACGGGCGAAGCCTGGGCAGGCCGCGTCGGCGGGGCCCGCACGCGTCGCGAAAACCGGCGGCGGCGACGGAGCCTCTACTCCAGGCCCCACTTGGTGACCAGGTAAGCGCGGATCAGGTCCTGCTCGGGGGCGGTCAGGCTGCGGCTGTAGACCAGGATCTCGGCGATGTGGCCGGTGAAGAAGGTCTGCACGGTCGGCGAGAAACAGCCCACGCGCACCACCTTGGCCCAGCGGTCGGTGAACCCGTGCACGAGCTGCCGCGGGCCGCCCGTTTCCATCCCGGGTACCGTGGCGGCAATGCCCACCAGGTAGTCGAAGCCCTTGCCGTCGCTGGCGGTGAGGATGCGCGGGTCGTGGTTGACCTCCGCCCCCTCGACGGGGTTGCTGACGACCGAGATGACCATCCCGGTGAGCTTGCCCTCGGCCAGGTCCGGCAGTTCCATCCGCGTCTGCCGCTTCTCGTCGAAGCGCAGGGCTGGCCGCCCGTTGAGCCCGGCAGCATCGCGGCCCGGCCGGCACGCGTCCTTGTCCTGCCGCGCATCGCGGCCCTTGCCACTCCGGTCCTTCCAGAGCGCGACATTGCCGGCGGCATCCCGCTGCACCGTGTCAGGGTCTGCCGCGTCGAGCCAGACCTCGAGGCCCTGCCGGGGCACGCCAGCGGCCAGCAGCTCTGCCGGGAAGGCCAGCAGGCCGCCGTTAGCGACCTGGTACGTGGCGCCGCCGGTGCCGCGCCAGACCACCCAGGCCTCGGGGGCCGTCTTGCGGACCCCCAGATTGAGCCGGAGCACCGGGGCCGTGGCGGGTGTGAACCCGCAGGCGGCGAAGGGGAGGCGCCACTCGCAGGTCCACTCGCCGGCGCCGACCTTTGCGGCGAACGTCACGGCCTTCTGCAGGCGGGCGACGTCGGCCGCCGAGGCGCCGCCGTAGTCTTCGCTGGTGAAGTGGCCATCCGGGTACCCATACAGCGTCAGAATGGGCCCCGGCGTCTTCGCGAAACCGTCGTGAAGCGCGATCTCGACACCATCCTCCTTGCCCCAGGTGTGGGTCGACGGCAGCAGGGCCCCCGCGTTGCCCACCGGGTTGCGCAGGGCGACGTAGAGCGCCTCCGCATCGTACCCGATCCAGGCGTGGCTAGGCGGGGCCGTGGTCGGCGACTCGTCGTAGGACTCCTTGAGGAGGAGGGGCTGGCCAGGGGCAGCCACGGGCCACTCGGCCAGGCCCCCGTCGATGGCAGGAGCCCCGCCAACCCGGGCAGCGACGGCCACCGGCCGCGAGCGCGTGCTGGCGGCGTTGCCGGCGGCGGGGTACCGGTCCGCCGGACGGGCGCAAGGCCGGTTCGTCGGTTGCGGGTACACCGGCCGGCCGTTCTCTTCGCGCGGCGGGACGCCGATGCCACTCCAGTCGATGGGCTGGCGGGCCTTCTCCAGGCGCAGGGCCCGGAGCGTGCCGAGGGGGCCCGGGATGGCGGAGCGCACCACCAGCGCCAGCGGCGCGAGGGTGCCGGGCTGGTGGCCGGTCACCGGCTCCAGCGTGGCCACCATCTCGCGGAACGTGTCGGCGCCGCCGGTGTCGCGCGGAAAGAACTCACCGATCTTCTCGCCGCTCGTGTTGCCGAGGCGGAGCTCCAGCCGCACCTCGTTCTTCTGCAACGCGATCTGGCCGCGATACTGCTCGAAACGGAAGTACTCGAACTCGCCGACCGCTTTGCCGTCATCGGACCGGAACGCGAGGAAGACATCGTGGGTCCCGGTGGCTTCGGGGCTGACCTCCCCCAGCGCCGCGGCGTAGATCTGGATGCGGCCGCCGCGGGGTCGGTCGGTCGGCGGCAACTCGACCTGGCCCGCCAGCGGCCCATCGACGGCGTCCAGGCGGACCTCAAGCCGCCGGGGCGTGGGCTGGTCGTTGCCGTAGATGACGCGAAACCGCCGGTAGCCCTCGCCCAGAGGGACCTGCTGGAAGCGGATCCAGGCCCCGTCGCGGACCGAGTGGATGAAGGTCCACTGGGTACGGACCTTCTCCTCGGCGCCATCGTTGTGGATGGCCTCCAGGACCAGGGGATCCGTGGCCTTCTGGTGCCGCGGCTGGGCCCGGGCGGACCGGTCCGAGTTGAGGGCCTTCACCTCGCTGGCGAACTCGATGACTGCCGATTGCCAGCCTGCCGCGAAGTCCACCGCCCCCCGCGCAAACGCGACGGTATCCCCTTGGAGCGCAATGCCCTGCCCCGGTGGGACCTCATCGGTCGCGTCCGGTGGCGTCAGCGTGACGCCGCCAGCCAGCCGCTCGAGCTGCGGCCAGACCGGCACCGGCGGCGGGGCGGCGAAATCATGGCCGAAGCGGAACGGCTTGCCGCCCGGGAAGTCCACCGGCCGGAGCTCGGCGCAGGTGCGCTCGAAGGCGCCGTGGAAGAGGTTGTCGCGCTCGTGGACGTCCACGCACATGGTGTTGTACCAGAGCCCGCGCTGCAGCGAGCCCGGCGCGGCCCAGAGCAGGTTGTTGTAGAGGTCGACGTCGCAGGAACCGGCATCCAGGTAGACGATGCCCAGCACGTTGATGCGCATGGCGAAGATGTCATAGCAGTCGTGCATGACGTTGTAGGCGATCTGCGTGTTGAGTCCGTCCAGCGTGCCGCCGCTGGAGTAGTAGCCTGTGATAAAGCCCGCGTCCTTGGTCTGCAACATGCCATTGTAGAGGTGGTTGTGAGCAAAGAGAGTGGCCATGTAGTCCATCGGGCCACGGTCGCGCGAGGCCAGGCTGGTGCCGTTGCCATAGACATTGAAGAAGTGCCGGCCGGCGTTGCGTAGGGTGTTGTAGGTAATGGTGTGGCCGCCGACGAGGACGTTCTCGTACTCGGGGAAGTCCGAGACCGCATCGGTGATGGCGTTCAGGTAGTGGCTGGTGTAGCTGACCTCGTCGACGAGGCAGTTGTGGATGGTGTGGTGGTAGCCACGCAGGTAGAAGCCGGCCCCGGCACTGATGCGGACACTGCAGTTCAGGAAGGCGTTGTCGTGGCCGCCGACGAAGATGCCGGTCTCGCCGGAGGGGATGGTGTTGCGGCCGTTCTCGATCTGGCCGATGTCGTAGTGGCGGGTGTAGTGGCTGATGTAGGCCAGGTCACAGCCATCCACGACGCAGTAGGCCGAGCCCTCCAGGCGCAGGGAGGCCGCGCGGAGGGTCAGGCCCTCCAGGCGGATGTGCTCCCGGCCGCTGAGATCGAAGGCGAGCTGCCGCGCCTTGGCCTCCACCGCGGTGGGCTCCCGCCCGCCCTTGGGGATCAGGTAGAGGGTGTTGTCCTGCCAGTGCCACTCGCCGGGCTGGTCCAGGGCGTTCATGTGCCCCACCAGCATCCCCCGGCCCTCCTCGGGCTTGTAGCCACCCCCATAGGCTGAGCCAAACCACCAGGTGCGCGTGCGGTCGCCGAGGGTCACCTCGCCGGACGTCGAGCTCTCGACGACGCCGGTCTGGGCGGCCCAGCCTTCGTAGTGGATGCCGTAGTAGCAGGCGCCCTTCCAGTGGTCATCGGGGAAGCCCTCCAGGACCTTGCCCGTGACGCGCCCCGGGGCGGCCTTGGCGTCAGGGATCGACATCTCGGCAAAGGTCGGCCAGAGGGGGCTGAGATCGGCGACGTACAGCCCCAGCCCCGGGTCGGGCGTGTTCGGATGCCGCGCCTCGATCATCACCTCGCCGCCGCCGAAGACCTGGTTCCGGCCCAGCCCCAGCGTCCAGGCCATGGGGGCTTTCCAGATCCCCTTGCCAGCCTCGTGAAGGGCCCATCCCGTCACCGGCTCACAGCCGTTGACCACCGGCTTCTCCCCCTCGGCAGGCCTGACGGTGATGGGCTGCTCCGCCGTGCCGTTCCGGGGGAAGACCACGGTTTCGCGATAGGTGCCCCCCCGGAGCAGGACCGTGTCGCCCGGCTGGGCCCGATCCACGGCCGCCTGGATCGTGCGCAGGGCCTGGCCGTCGCCGGGGCCGGAGCCGCCGTTGGCGTCGTTGCCTGTCGGCGATACGTACAGGCTGGCCCCATAGGCGGCTGCCATCGTGACCGCCAGCAGACCGGCGCAGATCGCGGTGATCATGGTAGGCGCTCCCGTGTAGTGCCCACTACCATACCCGCCGCCGGTGCCGCTCGCACGATGCCACGCCGGCTGCCAGAGGGGAACGGAGCGGCCGCGGCCTCGCGGCCGCTGCCCGCGAGGCCGCGGCCGTTCCATAGAGAGGGGAGCCGGGCGCGCGATCCTGGATCAGCCCTGGCCCCATCGGCTACCCCGTTGACAGCACCACCGGAGGCATATAGCTTATCCATATATGGAGGTGTATATGGAACTCAGCGAGAAGACCACCATCCTCTTCCCGAAGCGGCTCTACCGGGGTCTGAAGCGGCTCGCCAAGGCCCGGCACATGAGCCTCGGCCAACTGATCCGAGAGGCCTGCTGCCGGCAGTACGGCCTAGGGCGCCGCGCCGACGGCGAGGCGGCGGCGGCCGAGCTGGCGGCGCTGTCGCTGCCCGTGTCCGACATCGTGGCGATGAAGGCGGAGCTGGCGCCGGGTGCTGAGGAGCTGCTGCCGTGATCTTCCTTGACTCCAACGTGTTCATGTATGCTGCCGGGTCACCTCACCCGCACAAGGGGCCTTCGGCCGAGCTGCTGCGCCGCGTGGCGGTCGGGGAGATCGAGGCGACAACGAACGCGGAGGTCTTCCAGGAGATCCTGCATCGGTACCGGGCCATCGGCCGCTGGGAGGACGGGCGTCGCGTCTTCGCGCTGGCGCGCCGGATCGTGCCGCTGGTCGAACCCGTGACCCTGGCGGTGCTGGACAGCGCCGTCCGTCTGCTCGACCGCTGCCCGGCCCTGATGGCCCGTGACGGCCTGCATGCGGCCTCGTGCCTGGCGCTGCGCGGCGCGCGGCTGTGCAGCTACGACTCGGGCTTCGATCCGGTCGCGGGGATCGTCCGGGTCACGCCCGACCAGGTCCTGAAGGAGGTAGGGCGATGAGAGCCACACCGGGAGCTGCTTTCCGAGGCGTGGCCGTCGCCCTCGCCATCCTCGCGATGAGGTTGGCGGCGGCCGAGAGCCCCGCTGCCGCGCCGCCGGTGCCGGGCTTTGGGCTGTGGGTCTGGGGGCACAGCCATTGCGTCGACCCGCAGGCGCGCGCAGGATTGCTGGCGTTCTGCGAGGGGCACCGGTTCAGCGACGTCGCGGTGACCGTGCCTCCGCTGGCCGACGATCCTGCCGTTGAGCCGGCCCTGCGGGCGTTTCTGGCGGGTGCCGCGGCACGCCACCTCCGGGTCTCGCCCTTGCGCGGGGACCCGCACCCGGCCTACCCGGCGGTGCGCGCCCAGGAGCTGGCCCAGGTGAAGGCGCTCCTGGACCTCAACGCGGCCCTGCCCTAAGGCGACCGCTTCGCGGCCCTGCGCTACGACGTCGAGTACGCCGCCCGCAGCGGCAAGACGGCCTGGGCCGGGGTCGAGACCGGCCGTATCACGGGCGAGGAGGCCTTCATCAGCTTCGCCAACCACCCGGTACCGTACTTCTGGGAGCAGGTGGGCCTCATTCAGGAGCAGGGCCGGAAGCAGCCCGTTTACGGGGGCCTCTGCGTGCACCACTACGGCAGTCTGCTGGAGTACCTGCCCCGGGAGTGAGAAGGCGTCGGCCGCTGCTGCCTGGGGCCGGCGGCCCGCCGCCGCCGACCCCGTCAGCCGCCCTTCCCGCCGAGCGAGCGCAGCGATCCGAGCGTGTCGGCAGCGGAGACGTTCCCGGTGACACCCAGCCACTCCAGCAGCTCCAGGGCGTCACCTGTGGACAGGTGGAGCCGCCGCGCGATCTCACGGATGGAGAGGCGGCCCCGACGGTACTGGTCGGCCAGGTGCAGCTCGTACCCAAGACGCAGGAGTTTGCGCAGTGCCGTCGACTCCTCGATGTGCACACTCAGGACCGGCTCCCATGGGGACACAGCGGCTCAGCGGGGCATTGGCCCCTGGGAAGCCCCGCCCTCTGACCCGATGTGTTCCCTTCCCGCCATGGTCGGGCGGCCTGGGCGCCCGTCGGGGGCTGAAGGCGGGACTCCTTACCGCAAGCCGGACCCCCAAGACAAAGTCACATGCCGGGTTCATCCCATCCCTTGCCGTAGTCCAGGACGGGGTAGTCCCGCCAGTACTGCATGGCCGTCTCGCGGCCGACGTCGTCCAAGTACCGCGCCGCGCTTGAGAACGGCCAGTCCTGCCAGTGGCGCACGTAACGGTGATGTACCGGATTGTGGTGGACGTAGTTGAGCGTGGCCCACTGGTGCCGGTCGCTGCGCATGGTGCGGTCGGAGCAGCTATGCCAGCACTTCCGGCCGCGGCTGTTCTCCTCCCCGTTCCATTCGTAGGACGTACGCCCGTGCATAGCGCCGATCCCGGCGAGAACGCTGAGGACGTCCGGCGTCTCGATCAGCGCATGATAGTGGTTGGGGAGCACGCACCAGGCCATTGCCCTGCCCATCGCGGAGACCGTGGCGATGAGCGTGGCCTCGAAAGCTGCCATGCGTGCAACAGACTGCCCGAGGATCGGCCGATGCTCATAGCAGGCAGCGGGCAGATGGTAGCGGCCACCCTCTCCGGCGCGGTGAGGCAGGCGATGCCAGGGCAGGCCGCGCTGCTGACGCATGGCCAGCACGTCCTGACGCTGGAGATCGGTCATGTTCCGCCAGTCATACATACGCGACTCTTGACGGCCCCAAGGCGGGACTCCAAGCCGTGCCACTTGGCCGCCTCAAGGCGGGACTCCAAACCAGATCAGACCGCCCCGTACCCATGCACGGGGTGGGACGCCGAATGCCTCTTCCCGCTGGTCGCGGCGGCTCAGCAGGAGCCCTTCGGCAGCGTTCAGGGCCTTGAGCAAGGGGCAGTTCCGCGCCCCGCGTCGAAGAGGCTTCGCCCTCCAACTGCCGGTGGCGTCGGGCACTGGTGTTCAGGTTGCCATCACTTCCTACCTGCGGCGGTGAGGTCTGGTGCAAGGCGGCTCTGGGCGCTGTCGCATCGGCGGTACGGGCTCGCCCGGCCCCTGCCGCCGGCTGGTGCCGCGACCCCCTCGGGCGGCGGGTTGTCCTTCCGAGGCCTGCTCAGCGGGCCGGGACCAAGGCGAGGTAGTCTAGGTTGCAGCCTTTGCCGTCGGTGTTCTCGAGGCGGATGCGGTGCTCGCCGGCGGCCAGTTCGAGCCGGAGCGGCTTGCCGTCGACGCTGGCGGTGGCGTGGTCCCACTCCATGGGGGTAGTCCCGAACCCGCCGGTGCCCGGCAGACGCAGGGCCCCGGCGTCACGGCCGTCCACCTGGAGGGCCCGACTCACGTCGTCGGGGGTGCAGTAGCGCAGCACCAGGTGGTAGGCCCCCGCCTGGGGCACCTGGGCGGTCCAGGTGAGGGCATGGCCTGCCGCGTCCCAGTGGCTGATGGCCTTGCCGGAGACGCCTGGCTTGTCGTCGCGGATCTTGGCCTCGCCGCCCTCCTGGCCGCTGAAGGCCTCCGCCTGCAGGATGATACCTTCGGTGAGGAACTGGCTGGCGAGGGTGACGGGGACCTCCCCGCGCAGGGCGCCGCCGCCGGCCAGCTCGAGGCGGGCTTCGACCAGGGCCTCGGTACGTGCCGAGCCGGTCGCCGAGACCGCCGCCTGGAGCACCTGGCGCTCGCCGGGTTTGAGGTGCACGTCGAAGGCCCCCGGTACCAGGCCCAGGCCCTCCCTGGCGTCGAGGCGGAGGCGTCCTTCGACCCCGGCCTGCCGCGGGGCCGAGACCACGATGCGTAGGGACGGCTTGCCGGCGGCGTCGGTCACGGCGGTCAGGTTGAGGCCGGGCGAGCGCAGCTCCGGGTTGTAGGAAAGGGTCGGTTCCTGGGTGTAGCCCATGGCGTTCATGGCAGTGCCCATGCGGTAGACGGGGTCCTGCATGAGACAGACCCGGCGGTCGGCCGCCGCGATGGGGCTGCAGTAGATGCGCAGCTCCCCCGCGACGCTGGCGACCATCTCTTCGCGCCAGTCGCCGAGGAGGTCGGCCTTGAGGATGTGGCTGCCCCGCAGGACACCGCCCACGGGGCCGCCCTGGTAGTCGCTGACCTTGCCCGAGACCAGCTCCTGCTGGAGGTCGGCGTCCCAGTAGATCGTGCCGATGTCGAAGCTCCAGGGACAGTCCTTGCCCGAGCGCAGGAGGGTGCCGTCCGCCGCGAACAGCCAGCGGTTCTCGGTGAGGGTGTGGCCGTCGGCATCGGCGCCGTAGACCTCCAGCCCGGGCACGGTCGGGTCGATATCGGCGCACATGCCCTTGCCGTGGACGTGGCGGGTGGCGGCAGCCAGGGCCCAGAGGGTGGTACCGGTGCGGGCATCGAGGACATGGAGTCCGCCGGCCTGGAGGCCCCGTTCCATGACGTAGGCGATCTCCATCCCCTCGTGGTCGGGGAGGATATCGCTGAGGTAGAAGGCGTCCGGGTGCCCGCGGCCGGTGGACCACAGCGGGACGCCGTTGTCGTCGAGCACGGCACTGCCGAGGAGGACCTCGTCGCGGCCGTCGGCGTCCACGTCCGCGGCCATGGTGAAGTGGGCCCCCTGGCCCCAGTAGCGAGCCCCGATGTCCTCGTTGTCGTACTCCCAGAGCTTCTCGAGCTGGCCGTCGCGGAGCTGGTAGGCATGCACGATCATGCGCGTGTAGGTCCCCCGCAGCGTCAGCAGGCAGGGGGTCTTGCCGTCCAGACAGGCCACCGCGATCTGGTTGCGGCTGGCGTAGTTATAGGTATCGAAGGCGGCCCGTTCCGGCCAGGGGGCCCGGGCGATCTCGCGGCCGGTGAGGCCATCCCAGACGACGACGAACTCGGGGCCGGTGGTGACCATGCCCTTCTCATCGCGGGGGTCGCCCTCGCCGACCTTGGCGGCGACCTCGGCCTTACCGTCGCCGGTGAGGTCCCAGGCGATGTAGGGGGAGTACCAGATGCCGCGTTCGATGGCCCAGCCCAGGTCCTGGCGCCAGAGGAAGGTACCGTCGGCCAGGTAGGCCTCGAGCGTGTACGTCTCCGGCGACTTGTACCAGTACTTGTCCCAGGGGTCGATGTTCTCGTGGGGCTGCTTGATGACCACGTCGTAGGCCCCGTCGCCGTTGAGGTCCACGAACGCCGCCTTCTGGAAGAGGGTGTTCTCATCCTGGAGCTTCAGGCGGACGTACGGCGTCTGGCCGGCGGCCTCGGCCCAGACGGCGTCGGCTGGAGGGACGGTGTGGCCGCGCCACTGGACGCTGTAGGTGGCCCGTTCGCCGGCGGGGGGCTGGGCATCGAGGAAGTCGGTCGTGGCGGTGACGGGTCCCTGGTTCAGGCGTTGGGGCTGGCCGTTGCCCTGGCGGCGGAAGACGTCGAAGGCGGCGTCGGGAGGGTCCTGGGCCAGCAGGCGCCAGGAGATGCGGACCGTGCCGTCGGCCAGGAGCAGCGCCACGGCACCCCGGCCCATGGGCTCAACGGGCCGCTCGGTGGCCCAGCCGGTGACCCGGGGCTTGTCGGGGAAGGTCTGTTTGCCGGCGGCGAGCAGGAGGTCATCGACCTGGATATCCGCGGTGCTGCCCGTGAGGCGGACCTGGAGGGTATCGACGCCCTCGGGCACCTGCAGGTAGCCGCGCGCCTGGGTCCAGGCGCCGGTGAGGCGCGGGCGGGCGCTGCCCAGGGCCCAGGTCACCAGCTTGCCCTGGCCCCAGGCGGCCACGTCGAGGCTGACGCCCTTGCCACCCGGGGCGCCCCTTACCCAGCCCGAGATACAGAGCTCGGCACCCACCGGGACGGCCAGGCGAGCGCCGTTGGTGAAGGCCCAGTCCTTGTTGCCTCCGTAGTGAAGCCGCATGGCCCGGGCGCCGCTGTGGACGGCCTCGGTGACGACCTCGGCGCCGCCCAGGCCATCGCGCGACCACCAGGCCCAGTCGGTCGGCAGACCCTTCGCCCCGGCCTCTTCGAAGCCCGGGTTCGGGACCCCGTCCTCCCAGGTGCGCAGGCGGGTGAGCTCGACATAGTCGAAGTAGCCCGAACCGCGCTGGTCCTCCTTCTCCATAGCGTAGCGGTCATCGAGCCAGAACTCGACCACGCCGCCGGCCGCCAGGCGTAGCTCGGAGATCAGCGTGCCCCCCGTGAACCGACGCCACTCCTTGCCGTCCAGGGAGATGCCCAGCACCCGGGTCACCTTGACGTCGACCGTGTAGACCCCTGGAGGGACATCGCGGATGACCGTGTGCAGGGGCGGGGCGCCCTCCTCGGGGGTGGCGCGGTCGGCCTGCACGATGGGTGCCCGCAGCACGATGCCGCCGGACCACTTCGTGTCGGCGTCCTTGTCGGTGCTCCACAGGGTCCAGCGGTCCGGCGCGGAGGTTTCCTTGACCCAGGCGGTCTCCGGGCCGCTGACGGTCTCGGCTTCGAAACGGAGCTGGCCCAGGCAGGGCAGGACCGTTGCCGCCACCAGAGCACTCACGGCGAACCCGATCTGACGGTGTTGCATGGAGGCATACCTCAGGGCATGGGGGCACGGAACCATGCCAACGTAGCGCCAGCAGGCCCACGTCTCCACCCGGGACCCGCCAAGGCCGTCTCAACAGAGCGCCGCCAGTCCCAGGGCTGAGCTGCACGTAGGTCACGGCTGCCACCGGCCCGCGTGCGGGCCAGACGTGACCCAAGACCAGGAGGGGCGCATGTCCGTTCCGTAGGCATCGGCCCCGCACAAGCTCACGGCGGGGCGCTTGCCCGCCCGCGATCTGGGGGTAATGTACCGCGGCTCCTGCGGGCAAAGGGGAAGGCCCTACGGAGC
>Ga0172371_10002473_pt1 | contig 29337 bp, 30 predicted proteins | sample Lak12m_FD_114543 | JGI IMG/M metagenome (GOLD analysis project Ga0172371, IMG submission 114543) | Freshwater microbial communities from Kabuno Bay, South-Kivu, Congo - kab_022012_12m | ecosystem: Environmental > Aquatic > Freshwater > Lake | place: Democratic Republic of the Congo: South-Kivu...
AAAAATATTAACGCGATTGATGGTCCGTGTTCTTATACGCTTCCACCGTTTAACGAGTACGCAAAATTGGGTCCAAAAAATCCAGACAAGGTGGCGCGCGAGATTAAAAGCGCGCTCAAATGCAACACAGTGGTAATAATTGACGCTAATGATTTGGGAGTAAATATTTTAGGAAGATCTGACAATTTTTTGGATATAGAATTTTGTTCTGCATTATTTAAGGACAATCCGCTCGGACAAACATCAGAACAAACTCCAATGTGCATTGTTCGTAAAATTTCAAATACTTAATACTTAATTATATATGATGGTACCAAGAAAAGACAATCAAAGAAGACAGTTTAGGCATAGAAGTCAAAAAGGCCAGCAGGAAAATCGTCCTGACATGGAAACGGCCGGGATTTTTAATAGCTTTTTTCAGCAAAAGAAAAAGGGATTTTTTAAGCCTGTAAAAACTGATAATGCCGGGAATGGGGCTGTCTTGCGAATAATCCCTCTTGGTGGGTGTGAAGAAGTTGGGCGCAATATGACCGTTTTTGAATATGGCAATGATATTGTTATTTTAGATATGGGCCTTCAATTTCCAGAAGAAGACATGCCTGGAATTGATTATATAATTCCAAACATAAAATATCTTCAAGGCAAGGAGAAAAATATCCGCGGGGTTGTATTGTCGCACGGACATCTTGATCATATTGGCGCGGCCCCGATTTTATTGGAAAAATTAGGTTATCCACCGGTGATTGGCCGCGATCTAACTTTGGCATTGTTAAAGCGCAAGCAGGAGGATTATCAAAAAAATTCTGTCAAAAATCTAAAAACGATTTTAGTAAAAGATTTCGGCGAAGTTTTGCGTTTAGGTAGGATCTCATTAAAATTTTTCAAGGTAGAGCATTCAATAATGGATGCCATGGGTGTGGCTGTAATCACACCGGCTGGCACAGCCATTCACCCGGGTGACTGGACAGTTGATCGCGATAAAACGAATAAACCAACGATTGATTACACGCATCTTGCCCGTTTACAAAAGCCGACGATTTTAATGTTGGAATCACTCGGCGCGTTGAATGATAAACGTGGCGGCACTTATGAAGACATGTATCGTAATTTGTATGAGATTTTGAATAAGTCGCGTGGGCGCGTGATTATAGGCACGTTTTCATCTCAGATAGAGCGCATAAAATGGGTTTTACAGGTCGCTGAACAGCTTGGCAAGAAAGTTGCGCTTGATGGATATAGTATGAAGATGAATATAGAAATTGCGAAAGAACTTGGTTACATCAAAGTCAGAAAAGATGTGCTTGTAGATATTAAAAAAGTCAGTGATTATCCTGATGATAGGGTTGTGATTGTGTGCACAGGCGCTCAAGGTGAAGAAGGAGCTGCGCTCGCGCGCATTGTAAACGGAGAGCATCGTTCGATTAGGTTGCAGAAAAATGACACAGTTATTTTTTCATCATCGATTATTCCTGGCAATGAGCGCTCCATTCAAAAATTAAAGGACAATGTTTATCGCCAGTGCGATCGCGTTATACATGGCGAGATAATGGATGTTCATGTGTCCGGTCATGCCACGCGCGAGGATATTTTGGAAATGATTCATCAGATTCAGCCGACTTATTTTATGCCAGTGTATGCCAATCATTACATGTTAAAAGAAGCGGCGTGGCTTGCTCGTGACAATCATTTTCCAGAGGAAAATATTATCGTGCCAGATAATGGCGATGTGATAGAAGTAAATCAGCGCGGAATTAAAAAATATGAAAATAAAGCGCCAAGCGATTATGTTTTTGTTGATGGGCTTGGAGTCACGGACACGCAAAATATCGTTCTCCGAGACAGGCAGGTTCTTGCTGAAGACGGAATGGTGGTGGTGATTGTCACTGTTGAATCTCGGACTGGAAAATTAGTTCAAAATCCAGATATTATTTCCAGGGGTTTTGTGTTCCTAAAAGAGAATAAGGATTTGATTGAGGATGTCCGACATAAGGTAAAGAAAATGGTGATCCAGTCCAATCCGCTTTCTTGGGCAGATACAAATAAAATAAGAAACGACATTCGCGATAAGGTCGGGCAGTTCTTGTTCAGCAAAACAGAGAAGAGACCGATGGTATTGCCGGTTGTTATAGAAGTTTAAGAATTAAATAAAAAATCCGCCAACGTGTTTTGTTTGGGTGGATTTTTTATTTATCCACAGGTCAGGCATTGACAAGCTGACTATATTTGGTATACTAAAATTGTTTTATATAACCTATATGTTTTATGTCAGTTGAAATCATTCAAAATTGGCTAAAAGACAGGTATTATTCATTGCTAGAGCAATTCAAAGACGCAGATTTTACCTCGGATCAAGCTTTGGCTATATTATTGCAAAAACACCGTGACGAAAAGCCGCAAGTAAAAATCATTTTGGCCAATCTTCAAAAATTTGGCCTGTTACAGGCGCGCAGAAGTAAAAACGATGCTCGCCAACGTATATATAAATTGATTCCGCTAGTGCCCACTGCCGCAAAAGAGCTTACCCGCAACGAATTGGAATCAATCCTTAAACGCGCCGCCGACCTCATCCGCACGCGCGTTGACTATACTTTCATTTTACTTTTGTTGTTTTACAAGCGCATTTCCGACAAATGGAGAGCTGATTATCAAAAAGAAATTAAAAAACTGCTCAAAGAGGGTTTTACCGAGCAAGAGGCGCAAACAGAAGCCAAAGAGCCGGCCTATCATGATTTGGATTTGCCGTCGGAATATTTATGGGACGAAATCCGTAAAGACCCGCTCAAACTTTCACAAAATCTTTCCACGGCCCTGCACGAACTGGCCGCGCGCAACAATTCCGTCAGTGATATTTTTTCACAATATAATTTTGAGCAATTTACCCGCAACACCGAGAATAACGAAATTCTGTGCCAGCTGATTGAATTATTTAGTATTTATTCGTTGGATAACGCTTCGGCCGATATGCTTGGCGATGCTTATGAGTGGATTTTACGCTATTTCGCTCCGCAGAAAGCCAAAGAAGGCGAGGTGTATACCAGCCGCGAAGTTATCCGCCTGATGGCAGATATTTTGGAACCCCAGCCCGGCGATCATATTTATGACAGCTCTTCTGGCTCGGCCGGCATGCTAATATTGTGTTATCAATATGTGGCCAAACATCTTGGCAAAAACAAAGCCGACAGCCTATTTCTTTATGGTCAAGAAGTCAACGAAAAAACTCTCGCGCTCGCCAAAATGAACCTGCTTATTCACGATATTAAAAACGCCGAGTTGGAAAAGGGCGACACCATTTTGTGGCCGAAATTCAAACAAAATAACGCGGTGCAAAAGTTTTCCAAAATAATCTCCAATCCGCCGTGGAATCAAGACGGCTACGACGAAACCACCCTCAAAAAAGCTGATTTTTGGCAAGAACGATTTCCGTTTGGTTTTACCACCAAGCAATCCGCCGATTGGGCATGGGTTCAACATATGTACACATCGCTCGACGCCCGCGGAAAATTGGCGGTGGTGCTGGATACCGGCGCGGTGTCGCGCGGAAGCGGCAAAAAGAGCGACCGCGAAAAGTCCATTCGCGCCGAGTTTGTGGAGCGCGATTTGATTGAATGCGTTATCCTTTTGCCGGAAAATTTGTTTTACAACACCGGCGCGCCCGGCATTATTATGGTGGTGAACAAAAATAAGCCCGCCCAGCGTAAAAACAAAATTTTATTTATCAACGCCTCGGCGGAATTTGAGAAAGGAAAACCGAAAAATTTTTTGACCGACGGAAATATCACGACCATCGTCGCATGTTATCGCTATTTTGCCGAAAAAGAGGGCTTTGCCAAGATTATCACTATGTCCGAAGCGAAAGAGGCCGATTACAACTTGTCGCCCTCGCGCTTTGTGGCGGCCATAGACAAAACCGTTTATCGGCCGGTGAAAGAAATTTTGGCCGACATCGCCCAGACCGAAACGGCAGAAAAGAAAATCAACCAAGACCTAAAAAATATTTTCAGCAAACTTAAAATTTAGAACACTCAAATTTTATGCAAAAATTGCCGGACAATCAAAAAACCAAAACCAATTATTTTAAGGAAGTGGTTATTTACAAGACACCAAGTGGCCATGTGAATGTTGAGGTTTTTTTGCATGATGAAAATATCTGGCTTACGCAAAAAAGGATGGCGGAGCTTTTTGATGTTGAAGTCAATACGATCAATTATCACCTCAAAGAAATATTCAGAACTCGCGAGCTTGACGAAAATTCAGTTATTCGAAAATTTCGAATAACTGCGAAGGACGGCAAGAGTTACGAAACCGGTTTCTATAACCTTGATGCCATTATTTCCGTAGGTTATCGGATTAATTCAACGCGCGCGACACAGTTTCGCGTTTGGGCGACCGCGCGCCTGAAAGAGTATATTATCAAAGGGTTCACCATGGACGATGAGAGATTGAAAAATCCGGATTATATTTTTGGCCAAGATTATTTTGAAGAGCTACTCGCGAGAGTTCGCAATATCCGCTCCAGCGAGCGCAGGTTTTATCAAAAAATCACCGATATTTACGCGCAGTGTAGCGCCGACTATGATCCCAACCAAGAAATCACCAAACAATTTTTCGCCACCGTGCAAAACAAGCTCCACTTTGCCATTACCGGTCAAACCGCGGCGGAGATTATTCATACCCGAGTTAATAGCGGTAAACCATATATGGGTTTGACGAGTTGGAAAAATTCACCAAAAGGCGAAATAAGAAAAGTAGATGTTAGCGTCGCCAAGAATTACTTAAACGAGAAAGAACTTGATCGTCTCAATCGAATCGTCACGATGTACCTTGATTACGCGGAAATGCAGGCCCAAAAGGGTATCGCGATGTATATGAAAAATTGGGTGGCGAAATTAGACGCGTTTTTACAGTTTAACGAACGGGAGATATTGCAGGATAACGGTAAAATTTCCAACGAGGTGGCCATTGCCTTGGCCGAGAGCGAATACGAAAAGTATCGCGTTATTCAAGATAAAAATTATATCTCTGATTTTGATCGGGAGGTGAAAAAAGTATTGGCGGATAAGGAGAAATTAATCGGGGGGGAGAAGAAACGAAAATTAAAATGATTCCGAATATGTGGATAACCATATTTACCGAACGGTAAAGATGGTCAAGATTTAATCTTTATCAGCCGTCGAATATTAGTCGACAGTACAATCTCACCTGATATGACAACCGATGACCAAAAAATCAGATGTTCTAAATGCAACGCCGAAATTTCCATTGATGAAGTTTTGACGCGGCAGATTGAAGCGCAGGCGATGCGTAAGTTTGAGGCCGCCCAAGCCAAAAAAGAAGCCGAATTGGCCCAAACCAAAGCTGATTTGGCACAACAGCAAGCCGCGCTGGAGGCAAAAAAATTACAGTTAGACTCTGAACGCAAAGCGGTAGAGGTGGAGGTGAACAAAAAAGTTGCCGACCGGATAAACACCCAAAAAGCCGAACTCTGGAAACAGGCATTGAGCGAGGCGGAAAAATCCAAAACTGCCGAAGTCAAAATGTTGCAGGAGCAAATCCATGAGCAGAACAAAAAAATTGAAGCGGCCAATACCGAATCTTTGGCCTTGCGTATAGAAAAGCAAAAAGTTGAAGCCGAAAAACAAGAGATTGAACTCACTGTCCAGCGTCAAATGGACGAAGAAAGAAATAAAATTCAGGAAGAAGCGGCGCGCAAGGCGGCCGAGGTTGAACAGTATAAAATTTCGCAATTGGAAAAGAAGATCAGCGACGCCAACAAAGTCAATGAAGAATTAAGGAGAAAATTAGAACAAGGTTCACAGCAGACCCAGGGCGAGGTTTTGGAGTTGGAGCTGGAAGAAATATTGAAAAACGAATTTCCCAACGACGAAATTGTCCCAGTCCCCAAGGGAGTAAATGGCGCCGATATTATTCAAACTGTGAAAGACAGATTTGGGCACGCCTGCGGGCAAATCGCTTGGGAGTCCAAAAAGACCAAAAATTGGACCGAGGGCTGGATACAAAAATTAAAAGACGATCAAAGAAACGCCAAAGCGGAGCTGGCCGTGATAGTGTCGGCGGTTTTACCCGACGATGTTGAGGGCTTCAAATTTCGCGATGGCGTGTGGGTTTGCGATATCAAGCTCGCGGTGGCGTTGGCATCGGTGTTGCGGTCGGGGTTGGAGGCAGTGAGCCGCGAACGGACTAATGCGCAGGGCAAGGATGAAAAAATGGAGGTGCTGTATTCGTATTTGACGGGCGTGGAGTTCCGGCAAAAAATGGAAGCCATCGCCGAGTCTTTTAAGTATTTAATTTGTGGGCTGGAAAAAGAAAAGATGGCATATCAGAAAATTTGGGCGGAGAGGGAAAAACAGATTCAAAAAGCATTTACCAATACGGTTACTATGTATGGTAATCTAAGCGGTTATGTGCCGCTCCAAAAAATTGAGATGTTAGAGCTGGGGGAGGGTGAAAAAGAATAAATATGAAAAGAATTTGCGACATAATCTCTGATTTTATCCGTGGTGTGAGTTTTAATGATTCACAATCCAGCAATTTTGAATTTGATGGATGTATTCCGGTTTTGCGCGCGACCAATGTCGTGCAAGATAATTTTGATTTTAGCGATTTGGTATACGTTCCAAAGGATATTGTGAAAGAAAAACAGTTAATTCAGAAAGACGATATTGTTTTGATTACTTCCAGCGGCAGTAAAGCTTTGGTGGGTCGAAATGCGTTCGTTAAAAATAGTAGCAATCACGCAATTGGCGCATTTTTATCAATTGTTCGGACTAATAAAGATAATGGTGTCCCAAAATTTTTATATTACTTGTTGAATTCAAGTTTGTTCAGAAAGCATTTAGATGGGCTTGTTGGCGGAACTAGTATAAATAATTTTAAGAAGTCATTTTTTGATAGTTTTGACTGCGAAATACCACCTCTGCCCAGCCAACAAAAAATCGTCAAAATTCTCGATAGTATTCAAAATGAGATTGGCAAGAAGAAAGAAATTATTGAAAAGACGAAGGAATTAAAAAATTCTTTGATGAAGAAGTTGTTTGGCGAGGGGGTGCGCGGGGAGAAATTAAAAAATACCGAAATCGGAAAAATGCCGGTGAGTTGGGTGTTGGTGAAGTTGGGTTCGGTTGCTGCGATTAACCCGCATTCAACACGTGATTTGTCCGATAGTGAAACGGTCGGTTTCGTGACAATGGCTGATGTGTCAAATGATGGGTATATACAAAATATTCAAGAACGAAAATATAAAGATGTAAAAAATGGTTTTACCAAGTTTCAATCCGGTGATTACTTGTTTGCGAAGATTACACCTTGTACCGAGAACGGAAAGGGGGGGCTGTATCAAAGTGCCGGATTAAAATATGGTTTTGGTAGTACTGAATTTCATATAATTAGAGCATCAGAAAAGATTTTGTCAGTGTATATCAATTATTTGGCTAGCATGGAAAAATTTAGAATGGACGCGGCTGAAAATATGTCTGGTGCGTGTGGACAAAAAAGGGTCCCAAAGGATTTTTTAATTAATTATAAAATTGGCTTGCCATCAATTGGGGAACAAAAACAAATCGCCGCCATTTTGGAAAAAGTGGACGAAAAAATCGCGGTGGCGCAGGGGCAAAAAAAGTATTATGAAGAATTATTTAATACTACGCTTAATAAATTAATGAGTGGAGGGATTGATGTTGAAAATTTATGACTGAAAATTCAGAACAACAATTGATCACCGATTACCTAAAAGACAAATTAGTAGAGGGCGGCTGGCAATATCGCGCGGGCGCGCAGTTGGAACGCGATGGTGTGGACGAGCCATTGCTGTTGGGGAATTTGCGCGCGGCCTTGCGCCGAATCAACGCGGATTTGAATATCACCGACAAAGAAATTGACGATGTTATTCAAGAGATTAAATTGGTGCCAACGGGTGAAACCGGCGCTAAGCAGATTTTGCATTACCTCAAATACGGCGTGGGGGTGAAGTTTTACGCGGACAAGATCGTGAAAATCGTCAATCTCTTTGATTTTGCCAACCCGGCCAATAATGATTTTATCGTTGCGCGCGAGGTGAGTTTTCGCGGCAGTGAATTGGCGCGGGCGGATATTGTGCTGTATGTGAATGGTATTCCCTTGGTCAATATTGAGGGTAAAAATCCACTGTCGCTAAGCGTGTCGTGGCAGGATGCTTATCGCCAGATCAAACGATATGAGCGGGTGGCGGGCGAGGCGTATAAATATATCCAGATCGGTGCCGTGGCCGATGTATCGGCGCGGTATTTTGCCATCGTGCCGTGGCAGAGCGAGGTGGGTACCTACGAATGGAAAGAGTCGGGCCTAGACGCCGTGGATGCTTTGGCCGAGTTTTTGCGGCCCGAGCGGGTGCTGGATATTTTACGTAATTTTTTGTTTGTGCGTGAAGAGCGGGGGAGTCATACCAAAGTCATCGCCCGCTATATGCAGTATCGCGCGGTCAACAAAATTTGCGCGCGCGTGCAGGACAATTTGGGCGGGGCCGACGAGCGCAACAAGGGGTTGGTGTGGCATTGGCAGGGATCGGGCAAAACCCTCACGATGATTTTTGCCGCGCATAAATTGTATTTTGAGAAAAAACTGGAAGCGCCCAGCATATTTTTTATTATTGATCGGCGCGAATTGGAAGAGCAGATGTCCGCCGAATTATCCGGTTTGGATTTGAATTTTGGGCACGACAAAATTAAAAATGTGGATGAAATGAAAGATATTATCAAGGCCGATAATTATCGGGGTCGGCGCGGCGTATTTGTAACTTTGCTTCATAAGTTCCGTCCGAACGAAACGATGTTGCCATCGGATTTCGGTGGCGGAGAGAATACCATCGCCGACCGCAAAAATGTAATTTGCTTTTTGGACGAAGTGCATCGCAGTCAATACGGTCTTTTGGCCGCCCAGATGAAGCGAGTTTTTCGTTCCGCGTTTTATTTTGGTTTTACCGGCACGCCGGTGGACGAAAAGGAGCGCGACACCTACCGCGAATTCGGTTATCCGGTTGATAGTGAGGATTATTTGGATAAATATTTTATCAACGAGTCGCTTACCGACGGCTTTACCGTGCCGGTAGTGTTCGCGCCACGCCAGGAAAAATTACATTATTCGGCCGAAGTATTAAAGGCGATTGACGCGGCGGAAAGTGAAAATCCGTTTGGCTACGAGGATACCGAAGATAAAATCGCCCGCAAGCTGTACATTCGCGACGCGTTTTTGGAAAACAAAAAAAGAATCGTCAAAGTGAGCGCGGACATCGCCGCGCATTTCCGTGAATATGTGGACGGACGATTTAAGGCGATGGTGGTGTGCGGCAGCCGTTTAGCCTGTATTTTGTACAAACAAAAATTGGATGCACTGTTGAGTGCGGACGCGTCCGAAGTCGTGATGACCTTTAATGTCGGCGACCGTTCGGAAATCGCCGATTATTATACTGCATGGAAAGCCAAATATCCGGCCGCCCGCGATGACAAAGAAATTCGCGACGAAATTGTGCGCCGTTTTAAAGCCAGCGCCGACGGCAACCCCAAGATTTTGGTTGTTACCGATATGTTGCTTACCGGTTTTGACGCTCCGATTTTGCAAACCATGTATTTTGACAAGCCGCTCAAAAAGCACCGCCTTTTGCAGGCTATAGCGCGCGTCAATCGTTTGTTGGGCGAAGTGAAAAAGGCCGGCGTGATTGTGGATTACGCCGGAATATTGAAAGAAGCCAAACGCGCGCACGAGATGTATTATGAAGACGCGCAGGGCACCACCGTGCCGTTTGAATATGGCTATTTATTAAAAAATTTCCGGGAGTTGATGAAAGACCTGCGCGCGATTTTGGGCGCCACGCCCAAAAATTTAGATCGACCGGCTCTAATAGCGGTTATTGATAGACTGCGCGACGAAGCGGCTGAAAAAAAGTTTTTGCAATATTATGCCGAAGCGCGCAAATATTTTGAACTTTTGGGAAGCGACGAGATAAAATTGGATTATTTGGCCGATTACAAGTTTTATTCGGCCGTATTTGCCTATTTGCAAAAATTGAAGGGCGAAGAAGGCGGTAGCGTGGATGAAAAATATTTCTCCAAAACCATTGACGCGGTGCAAAGCGCGATTGATGTGGAGAGTATCCGCCAAGATTTGCCGCCGTTCACTTTTGATGTCGCGTATTTTGACGCTATAGCGCGCTCGCCACTGAACAAAAAAGAGCAGGCGATGAACAATTTGTTCGCCCTGGAAAGAATGGTATTGGTAGAGCAGTTTGGCAATCCGATTTTTCGTTCGGTCTATGACAAGGTGGCCGAATTGGTGTACCGCTGGCGCGAGAAAGCGGTGGATTATGAGGAGTTGTATGACAAGGAGGTTAAAATCATTGGTGAGATCAAGCAAAACAAAAAAGAAATGAAGGAATTGGATCTGAACGGTTATGAGTTTGGTGTTTACGATGTTTTACGCGCCCGGATAAAGAAAAAAGAAAAATCACAGGATTTAGCTCGATCTATTTACTCCGCCGTTCAAGAGCATATTGACATACCGAATTGGTATAGCCATGCGGTTTTGCGTCAAAATATGGCACGCGCGGTGCGCGAAAAAGTGCGCACGCTCAAAGCAACCGATAGGTTGTCGCTCGACGTCATCGACGAATTATCCCAAATTATTTTTAATTCGATTGAGCAATATGCGCAAAAAGGAGGAAAAGTATAGGGTCGTAAAAAGAAAGGTGAAATATCCGCGACTGGAATTAAGGACCGGCGAGCTGGTAGTAGTGGCGCCGCGTGATGGCGATTTTGATGTGCCGGCTTTTGTGGCCAAACACCGTGATTGGATAAACGGAAAACAATTTTTGATTAAGAAATATAGTCGCCAATCGGTTGTGTTGCGTCAACCAGCGTTGGCCAAAGAGGAATTGCGAACAAAAATTAAAGATTATTGGAGCCAGTTAAAATTGTCGAGTACTGGTGCGCCTAGTCGTGTTATTATCAAAAAAATGAAAAGTAAGTGGGGAAGTTGCAGTAGTAATAAAATATTATCCTTCAATTTACTGCTTTGTCATCTGCCGGATAATATGATTAAATACATTGTGACCCACGAGTGTTGTCACCTCAAACATCGCAAACACGACCATAATTTTAAATTATTGTTAAGCAAATTTTATAAGCGTCCGGCGCGATTTGAAGCAAAGTTGTTTGGATATTGGTTTGCGTTATCCACAGCCCCTGCTTGACAGGGGTTTTTGATACTGATATAATATCAATGTACTAGTACGTGAGTATTGACGAGTAAAAAGTTCATAAAGTTCATAAAGTTCATAAAGTTCATAAAGTTCATAAAGTTTGCGAGATATGGAAAATATCGCAAAATTTAAAAGTGACTTAGTGCATAATTTGGCAGAAGTGCAGACAGATAAAAATATGCGCCGTTTGCTGGACATTCTACTTACTCCGCCGGAATTTGACGAAATGTCGCGCCGTTTGCAGATTTTGAAAAAATTAATAAAAGGAAAAACACAGCGCGCGATTGCAAGGGATTTGGGCGTTGGTATTGCCACTGTTGAGCGCGGGGCCGGAGAATTAAGAAAAAAACAGAAAGTAAGAAGAATAATAAAGCATTGATTACACAGATTTATAAAGGATTTCACAGATAATATGAGTAGTGCTGTTTGTATCATGTATCATGTAACTTGGTGGACTGCCTGACGCGGGCAGTGGTTAAGTTTTTTTAACTTACTGCCCAGTTGCGGCAGTTTTTTGTATTGATGTTCATTTAACTGCACACAGAATGCGGACAAACTGTTCAAGGAAGGTTCTTCGAAGACTTCTTTGGCATTTGTCGTTTGCGTCCGCATTCTAGACATTTTGCAAAAAAGTCTTCAAAGAGCTTTTCTTGGGCGGTCCGGAAAGGCTTTTTTGTTCTTTTTAAAAAGGAGCGGGCCATGAATATTGTGTTTTTAGTGATGAAAGATCATCCGTATGGAAGAGTAATGCTCCGGCACTTGATGAGTGCTGGCATTATTCCGTCGTGTGTGATTCAAGAGGATTCGCCGATCGCGTCTGTGGAAAAAGATAAATTTCTACAGCGCATGGGCAACTTGGATGTTCCGCCAACCATAGATGAATTGGTTGGTGGCCTTGTATCTTGTTACAACGTGGAGAATCACAACAACAGACGATGCATGACGATAATGGAGCAGTATTTGCCACATTGGATTGTTTTGGGTGGTACACGGATAATCCGTGGAAGACTTCTGGGTTATCACATGCTTAATGTGCACCCCGGCCTGTTGCCGTGGGTACGCGGTTCATCTGCTGAGGCATGGTCCATTTACAGTGATTATCCGGTAGGTGTGACATGTCACAAAGTAGATGGGGGGGTGGACACCGGCCCGATTCTTCTACGTCAACAACTGGTGGTTCAGCCCAGCGACACTTATGAAATGGTTGTCAGGGCAAATATCACCTTGGCGGCAGAGACGATGGTCAGGGCAGTTCACATGGTGGAATCTGGCAAGGTGGATTTCATTACGCAAAACAATTTGTCTGGCAATACTTTTCCTGTCATGTCTCCCGAACTGTTGGAGGAAGTAAGGAAAAAGTTGGTGAGCGGAGGATATCATCCTCAAACACTGTTGTTTGAATAACGCATTAATAGTGGTGAGGAGTGTTCACTTCTCACCACAAATCACATTAAAAATATGATTACATTTGAAAAATATACCATCAAAGAATATCCAACGTGTCGGGTTGGGCACATAGTTCATAATTTGAATGGTGAGATTCGGAATATTTTGAAAGATAACAAAAACAGCTGTTTGAAACGCGCTAAATCTTTTCCTGGCACGGTCGGACATATTATAAGGAAAAATAATAAAAAAATAATTTCATTTTGTCCGCATAATATTACACACATTGACCGGCCAGAGCACATTTATGCCGACTCGTTAATTGATTTTTATGAGGAAAAAATTGAGCAAGTACTCAATAGGCCACATAGGATGGTGGTTTGTAAAGACAACGAACTGGAGAAGGATTGTCTGCGAAACAACGGAGAGAGGGGTGTGGTTTTGGCCCGTGTGGCTGGCGTTAATCGAAATGGATTTAAATTATTTTCCGATGAAGTTATTCAATATTTTAAAAATTATAACGTTGTGGCATTTATTACAAATTGTTTGTCTGTAGACACGTTTGGTTTTCCCGCAAATCTAGTTCATTCAAATCATTTTAGACTAATGAGTTCGGGGATTTTGATAATTGAGGCCGTCCCTGTGGAAATTATAGATAAAAAAATTAAAAATATTGTTATTAAAAAGATAATTAATTTATCTGGATTTAGGGACGCTGACCCGGTTCAAATTTCTGTATGTTCCTAGTTTTAGAAGAGCAAAGATTTTTTCTTTGTTCTTGTGGAAATGTGGAACGCTCTTTACAACAAAGGAGGTTGGTGTAATGAATTGGTGGAGAATTTACTACCATTCGGAGCATGCCAGAGGTTTGAGCCGATTGTCCTGTGTGGAATTGCTTTTATTTGTAGGCTGGATGTTGTTAGTTGCAAGTATTGTTGGTTTGTTGTGGTTGCGGCATAGTTGGGGTAAGGCAGATGATTCTCACATCATGGGCGATAATGTTTGTAGAATTCTCTGTTTGCTTGTGATGGCGGCTGGTATGTGTATACTCACCATTGCATTTTTTGAGTGGTTCAAACAATAGGAGGTTGAGTTATGAAAAAAGAAGATGCACGGTACTTTGGTTTTCGTGAGCGTGGAAAGTGTAGGAATTTTCAGAGTTTTGCTTTGGAAATAGTGCCGGGATGGACATGCCAATTGCGCTGCGCGAACTGCTACAAAGGCAAAAAATCAGCACTGGACAACGGGCGGATGCCTAAAGAGTTTGTCATGAATGCGTTGGCGCAAGCAAAGGGATGCGATTTTGGCGAGACCGTCTTTATCGGCGGTGAGCCCACTCTGCATCCGGCCTTGCCTGGTTTGGTCGTAGAGTCGCTTCGACTCGGAATGACTCCGATCGTTGTGACCAACGGCATCAAGATGGCAGACAGGGCATACGTAGACGAAATTGCATTGAACGGCGTGACATTGGTGTTGCATGCGCCGTTTCAAAGAGCCACACAGGACAGTCACGCCGGCTTAGCAGGATATCACGACAAACTCATGCAAGCGTATGACAATGTGTTGGGTCGTGATGGCGTGACAGTGGTGGCAGAGATGTTGTTGACAACTACATTTTTGCCACAGATTCCGGACGTGTATCGCTGGTGCCGCGACCGTGGTGTCAATCCTTACATCGAGATGGTGAGACGAAATGATGATGGCGTACGGACAGACGGAACGCCTGACAACGAGGAAGTACATCGTCTCTTCCAGTCGCTCGCATGGATTGACAATGTCGATGTACCGCTCACACCACCGATGTTTGCACAGCCATGCACAATGGCCATCACTGGCGTGCACGTAAAGAACTTTGGCAGTGGTGATTACGGCGGTGTGTATTCTTGCTGTGCGCAACACGTGCGTCACGGAGACATGAAAACAGAATCTCTCACAGAGATTCTCGCCACCCCAGGCATGAGAGTGTTCAAGGATCAGGACGAATGGATTTATGGTCCTTGCACGCGTTGCGCTGATTACAACTATTGCAAAGGTGGTTGCAGAGGCGAGGCCGCTTTGGCATTTGGTTGTCCGCGCGCTTCCTGTCCACTTTGTTGGAAGATTCCAGCAGAAGTACGGGAAGACCCCGCCCACATGGTTCCTCCAAACTGTGCCGGTTGTCCTCTTGAGGACAATCCGGCCTGTCACCCACGGCGTTAACTGCCGTGTCACTGGTGGGGGCGTGGACTGACCACGCCCCTGCCTTCAATCTTAAACATATGTACAAAAAACAATTTGCTATCATAAAAAAAGTATTGGGTATAAATAATATTGTTTCAATTCGTTTTTCTGATACCAAAACTGCAAAATTTAAAAAATACAAGGACACCGTTTGCACAGCGTTGGTTAGAAGTTTGAAAAGTAAAATCCCTACATATATAGATAGACTGGTTGGTCAGTTGTGTTCTGGTGGGAATTATTTTTTAGGCATTACACATTCATCAAAAAAAGAAATCTGTGATGTTTATGTTAAAGACGAGCATGTTTTTCAAAATAATTCAGTGTGCCACAAGTTTTTAGGTTATTTGCCAAAATATCCTGCTGTAGCAATGAAAAAATACATTTTGATCACCCCGCTTACAAAAGAAACAAAACCGCCACATGTCATACTACTTTTGGCTACCCCGGCGCAAGTCGGTCGAATCCTCGGCCTGTGCGTTTTTAAAAATTATAAACTTCTGTATATTTTACCAGCAGGGCCGACTTGCGTTAGTTTATTTACCTCCCTAACAACTAATGGTGTTCATTTAAATTTTATTGATTATTATGATCGCCATCGCCAGTGTGTTAAAGGTGGTGTGTCTGCGTTTAATGACGAAGAAATGATTGTAGCGTTGCCTTATAAGTTATTTAATGGTATTATAGAGTGTGTGGAAAAATCTCCGCACGGCTCGTTTGAGCCTGACCTTAAACCAGCAAAAGTATCAAGATTATGAACAAACCCACAATCGTCTCCGGCATCCAGCCAACTGGCAATCTTCATATTGGCAATTATTTGGGTGCGGTAAAGAATTTTGTTGAATTGCAAAATTCAGGCAAATATGAAATGTATATTTTCATCGCTGACCTGCATTCGCTCACTGGCAACATGACAGCAGAAGAAAGAAAGAATCAGATTATTCTTGCAGCCGCGGAATTAATGGCCGCTGGCATTGATCCAAAAAAGACAACTCTGTTTGTTCAATCACATGTGCAAGAACACACAGAGCTAGGCTGGATTTTTAATTGTGTTACTCCGATTAGTGAATTAGAAAGAATGACGCAATTTAAAGATAAATCAGCACGGCAAGATAAAAACATTAATGCTGGCTTGTTTACATATCCAGTTTTACAAGCTGCGGATATTTTGTTGTATCATGGCTCTTTGGTTCCAGTTGGCCAAGACCAAGTCCAACATGTAGAGCTTACACGCGATATCGCGCGCTGGTTTAATAATCGTTATGGCGAATATTTTCCAGATACGAAACACCTGCTCACAGAAGTTCCAAAAGTAATGAGTTTGTTAGAGCCAGAGAAAAAAATGAGTAAGTCGCTTGGGGCTGGGCATGTGGTAGAACTTGCGGATGAACCAGAGGTTATTGAGCGAAAGCTTAAAAAAGCTGTTACAGCAACAGAGGGTGGAGAGGGTGCGCCAGGTGTGCAAAATCTTTTGATGTTATTGAAGCATTTTGGCAAGGAATCTGTTTATAAAGATTTTCTTTCAGCTGAGATGGATAAGACAATTCGTTATGGTGAATTAAAAGACGCTGTTGCAAAAGCAATTAGCGAACATTTTGCAGATTTTCGTTCAAAGCGAGCGAAGTTGCTTTCAAATCATAATAAACTTGCAGATATTCTTATTAAAGGCGCAAAGAAAGCACAAAAAGTTGCAGAAAAGACTATGGCTGATGTGCGAACTCGTGTCGGTTTAAGATAAGTTACAAGTTACACGTTACATGATATAATACTTTTGTATGATAGTAGGCATTTTAATAATTATCGCAGGTTGTATCCTCATTATTAAGACAGAGTGGTTTATTCAGAATTTTGGCACAAGCGCGTGGGCAGAACAACATCTCGGCTCATCCGGCGGTACCAGATTAATGTATAAATTAATCGGTTTGGCGGCAATTATTTTATCAGTCATGGGAATGACAGGAATGTTGGGTGAGGTAATTGTTAGTGTTTTTGGAAGATTATTTGGACTTAAATAATATGTACACATCTGGCAATCAACTTATTAATCCACATTTACTTTTTGAAAAAGCTGGTGTGCAAGCCGGCATGCACATTGCTGATTTGGGTTGTGGTAGAACAGGGCACATTGTTTTTCCAGGCGCGATGATGGTCGGTGAAATGGGTTTGGTATATGCTGTGGATGTTATAAAAGACGTGCTTGAAAATATTAAAAAACGCGCTGCGATTGAAAATTTAGTGAATGTGCAAACGATTTGGGCTGATTTAGAAAAACATGGGAAGACAGGTGTGCCTTCAAAAAATCTTGATGTGGCTTTTGTCATCAATGTTTTGTTTCAGTCAAAAAATAAAACAGCTATTTTGGAAGAGGCACTTAGGTTACTCAAAGACAAGGCAAGGATTGTTGTGGTTGATTGGGCGCGCAGTTCGTTGCCGTTTGCTCCGCCGGTGGAAAAGCTTATTAATTTTGAAGAGATTAAAAGGTGGGCGAGAGAGAATGGGTTGTTGGTGCAAAATGAGTTCTCTGCCGGGCCGTATCATACGGGGTTAGTGCTTTTTAAACAATCATGACAACAGAACAAAGAAAATTAGGTGATTGGGGCGAGGAACAAGCTTGCCTTTTTTTGATTCGGCAGGGTTATGAAATTTTAGAGCGGAATTATCAGGTCAGACAAGGCGAAGTTGACATCATTGCTTGGGGTAAAGATGAAAAACTTGGACAAGTGCTCTGCTTCGTTGAGGTCAAAACCAGAACCAGCGGGGAGATGGAAATCAGCGCTGAATCAGCGGTTGGCTGGGATAAATTACAGCGAATGAAATTCGCGGCAAAGCATTATTGTTATGTCAGGCATGTTGATGTTGATAATACTTTTATCCGTTTTGAGTTGGTCAGCGAGTACGTTGATCGCCAAACAGGCACCGTTAAGTTTAAGAAGTATGTATTGCCGGCGTATTAGTAATATGGTAAAATATTAGCATATGAATAATTTAACTGTGTTTGAGATACTTCGTTGGGTGGGCATAGTGTTACTTGTGGGTGGGGTGACCTTGTATATTTTTTTCAAAAAAAAAGGTGAAGGTGGGATGTCTATGCCTTCTTTCGCTTTGGGCGCAAAGGGCGCGACGCCGAATTTGGAAATGTATGCGGTTGATTTGACCGATCTTGCGCGCACAGGAAAGATTGATCCTGTGGTCGGGCGTCATGAAGAAATTTTGCGTTTGACTCGCATTCTCACTCGTCGCACCAAGAACAATGTCATTTTAGCCGGACCTCCGGGGGTCGGTAAAACAGCAATAGTAGAAGGATTAGCAGTCGGGATTGTTACTGGTGATGTTCCAGAGGTGTTAAAAAATAAACGCGTGTTATCTTTGCGCGTTTCCGAGCTTTTAGCAGGCACAAAATATCGTGGAGAATTTGAACAACGCGTGAAAATGATAGTGGAAGAAATTCGCCGTTCCAATCGTGCTATTATTTTGTTTATTGACGAACTCCATACAGTAATGCAAACAAAAGGCACAGAAGGCGCTGTTAATTTTTCAGATATTCTCAAGCCGGCTCTTGCTCGCGGAGATTTACAACTCATTGGCGCAACAACACAAAAAGAATATGAGCAATTCATTAAACCAGATGAAACAATAGATCGTCGTTTTCAAGTTGTTTTGGTTGATGAACCAGATGTTAATGAGACAATAGAAATTTTGCAAGGTGTGAAGAAAAATTATGAGGATTATCATCATGTAAAATTCAGTGATGCAGCAATAAAAGCAGCTGCACAATTGTCGCACGAATATATCAAGGGCCGTAGATTGCCAGACAAAGCAATTGATGCAATGGACGAAGCTGCGGCAATGGTGAATGTTGGTACACACACTCACGCTGTTGGTCTTCTTCATAGTGCTGGAAGCAAAGTAAAAGAGACAAAATACCAAGCCCCGGATAAGTCAGAAATCCCAGAAATTACAGTTGAGCATATTAAAGAAGTTGTTGCAGAGTGGGTTGGCATGAAAACAAAAGATATTCATTAATTTTTTTAAGCATTTTATATGCCCGATCAACCAACAATGACCGGGACACAGGTCAAAACAAAGACAGTGTCAAAAACCAACGTCGCGCTTTCGCTCGCGTTTTTAGGCGCAGCAGCATTGGCTGCAGCTGGAGTTAGTTTACAGACTACAGCAGTGTGCAGTTCGAACAGCACTACGACTGTTGATTTGAAGGTCGGATGGCCTTCTAAGGTTGTCTACGCGTGCAAAGGTGTGACTATTAAACCAACTAATAATTCATTAGATAGTTTTTTGGTTAGGAGCTATGATGCAAATAATTTGGTGGTTAGAATAAATGGACAGTATGTTACTTTTAAATATGGTGATGTAGAAAAGCCAATCGGTAAACCATTGGGAAATGTTCCTGGATATCAAACCCCCATGAATTTGTCATATTTAGGAATGCAAAGTGGTAGGGCAAAAATATCGCTGTTAATTGGCGACGTCTTAGATGGTAAAGCAGGTTATTGTACTGATATGGATGTCAGTACACAAAATTTTGGAGGTTTTTCTCTGTCTGATAAGAAATATATTAATCCATATGTGAAAGGTGTTACGCACATCAGTGATCCTGTGCTAGGGTTAACGAATTTTGAAGATAAGTGTGGTGGCCTTTACGATGTTGTTGAAAATTATTGCAATCTAAGTACTGGAAAATTAGAAACGGCTACCATAAAATGTAATTCTGAATGTTTTGATGGAAAGTGTGAAAATTTGGCTGAGGAAGTAGTTGCTATTAATGGCGAGACAGCAGTTGAGTGTTGTAGCTTGTGCAACACTTGGGATACGCAATGCGGTTTAAGCCAAGTAACTACAACTGCTGCCTGCGCAGCGTTGGGTGGTACATATCTTGGTTTGGTTCCGTATTCTCAATGTGTCTCTTCAGTTAGTAGTACATCTAGTCCAAAAACCTGTAATGATGTGGTTAGTGATCCAAATGCCTTTGCTATAGTTGGATTTTGCAAAAACAAAGGTTACGAGGCAGTCTGTTTTGATAAGTATTCTTTAGTCTATCAGGTGTGCACAAACAATGCCGGCGATGGGTGTATTACAAATAATGTTAATGCTGCTAATAATATAAGGTGTTTGGTTGCTGGATATGAGGCTACGCCTGGAGATTTACCAGGGATATAAGGAAACTCTTGACAGCTTGTCCAAAATGTGCTATAATACACTATATAATAAGCAACCTACAAAATAGGTTGCTTTTAATAACATTGATTATACAGATTTTACATTGATTACACTGATATTTTATCTGTGGAATCCAACTTAATCTGTGTAAATCAATGCAATTAAATCAATGCTATATGTCAGAAATAACAAAAGCCATCCAGTTAATCTGTGATGAGAAAGGCCTCAAATACGAAGAGGTTCTTGATGCTATACAATCAGCTCTTGCGGCAGCGTTCCGCAAGGACTTTGGCAATCGCCAGCAAAATATCAAGGTCATCTATGATCCGGAAACAACCAAAATGAAAGTTTGGGATGAAAAAGAGGTTGTTGAAGATATTGCTGAAGATGTTTTGGAAAAAGCGCAAGAGGAATTATCAAGCCGTCGAGAAGAGGCGTTGGCCGAGGGCCGAGAATTAACCGAAGAGGAAACAGAGGATTTGGTTAAATTTAATCCAAAAACACAAATCATGATCACACCAGCGAAGGAAATAAATAAAAAAGCAAAAGTTGGTGAGATTCTCAAAATTGATTTAGAAGTGCCTGGCGACTTTGGCCGTATGGCAGCGCAAACAGCAAAGCAGGTTGTTATACAGCGTCTTCGTGAGGCAGAGCGCAACGGCGCATTTGAAGAATTAAAAGAGCAGGTTGGTTCAATGATTCACGGCGTTGTTCAACGCAGAGATCGTGATGGAAATTTGCTAATTGATTTGGGAAAAGTTACGGGTGTTGTTCCAGCAGAAGAGCAGGTACAGGGTGAATTTTATAAACCAGGCTCACGATTGCGCTTCCTCATCTTGTCGGTTGAAATGGGAAAGAGGGGATTGGAAATCAAGCTTTCTCGTTCAAGCAATAAAATGATAGAAACCATTTTTGCGGAAGAGATTCCAGAAATTGCTGGTGGCGCTGTTGTCATCAAAGGAATTGCGCGCGACCCATCTCACAGAGCAAAAGTTGCTGTATTCACTGATGATGAAACAATTGATCCGATCGGAACATGTATTGGCCAACGCGGAAGTCGTATTAATACAATCATTGCTGAACTTGGTGGAGAGAAAATTGATGTGATTCATTTTAATGACAACGCGGAAACATATATCAAGAATTCATTATCTCCAGCGAAAGTCCAGTCGGTAAAATTGAATGAGGATGCGAAAGAGGCCGACGTGTATGTTGCTGCTGATCAGTATTCGCTTGCTATCGGCAGGGGCGGACAAAATGTACGCCTTGCATCAGATTTGACTGGGTGGAAATTGAATGTGGTGAGTGAGACGCCTGTTGACGCACCAGTTGAAGAGCCCGCAGAAGTTGTTGAAGAGGTGAAGATTGAGGAAGAAAAGAATGATTAAGATATTGGATATTAAGATATCAGATATTTTAAACCCGCTGAAAGGCGGGTTTTGTAAGGTGCAAAAAATGAACATTGCATATCATCGGTTTGAGTGTGTGCATTTTTTGCAAACACTGTACCAGTTTTGAATTGTTGCGTTTTTTGCAACACTTGAGCCATGTGACGAATGATTAAAATAAAACACCCCTAAGGGTGTTTTATGGTTCGGCTTTTGAATCCGATTCACTAGCTGATACCTATATTAGGTATAGCACAGTTTGGGCTTTTGTCAATAGTCGTTATCCACAACGTAAAATTTCCTTTGTGAGTCACGTTGCGGGTGACGTAAATCCGCCATGGGCGGACACGTTGCGTACAATGTAAAAAATATATAAAAATGAATCAGCCCCGCACTATTTTGGCAGAAATGGTGCGGGGCTGTTGTAAAAAGAGCGGGGAGTTATAGGAGAACGAACGTTACCCGAGGAATTTTTCGACCATTTCTTCCACCCAGCTCAATATTGCCCGTATCCAGTAGAATAGTGCGACTGGACCGGCGTGCCACCGCTTCTTGAGAAACTGTTTTTTCATTTCATTCTCCATAGCTAAGTTGTCTAAAGATCGCTTCCTCCACTCACCGGCCAAGATTTGGCAGGTCAGGGAAGGTGGCAACGGAGTGTTGCCAGAGGAAAGAGCGGTTAACCCCACATCTGTTTGACGAAATCCTCAATTGGCACATCTGTGAATAGATACTCAACATGTGGAATTGGAAGGAAACTGTGGTGTGGGGAGGGAATTTGGAGTACAAGCTTGCCTTGCTCGGTGTAAATAAACGCGGTGGTTGATTCAGAAGAATCATAAGTGAGTTTTACTTGGTCCTTCTCAGTGTGGTTGTCATGTAGTACGACATCAACCTCTTGTTGGATGGGTTGCGGAGGTTTTCTAAGTTCCTCCTGTGCGTATTCTTCCCAACCACGTGTCCCAGTTCCCCATGTAACGAGCAGCTTGGTTCCAGTAATCTTGATTTTCATGTTGTTCCCTCAAATATATTCAGCACCATGCTGAATGGGATAGTGTATAATTTTTTGCGTATGTTGTCACTAATTCAGTCATAATTTTGCTCACATCCTTGACAAAATATGTTAAATATGCTAAAATATTGGTAGAGAAATGACGTCGCTTTTACCGACACTATGAAACTAGAACAAACACTTAAAGACTACGGTCTCAAAGATAAGCAGATAAAAGTGTATCTTGCTTGTTTGCAATTGGGAACTGGGCCTGTGGTGAAGATTGCGCAGAAAGCGGGGATGCCGAGGTCAACTGTTTATGAGATTCTTGAGTCATTGCGCGGACTGAATTTGGTCGCGACTTTTCTGAAAAAGAAAGTCAGATATTTTAGCGCTGAAGAGCCGGAGCATTTAATCCGCTTCGCGGAAACAAAAGTTAATTTGCTTAAAGATGTTTTGCCAGAACTTAACGCGCTTACTGGCAAGTCGCGCCAGCGTCCGGCTGTGCGTTTTTATCAAGGCAAGGATCAGATGCAGATTATTCTCAACGAGGTATTAGACGAAGCAGAAGAACTTATTGCTTTCGGTGTTTCTGAAGATTTGTTAAGCTTGATGAGTGATTATCATAAAACTTTCATAGCAACCAGACTTAAAAGGAAAATTCCTTTAAGAATTATTTTGCGCGATTCTTCAACAGCGCGCCAAAGAAAACAATTGGGCACTGGTGAACTTCGCAATGTTAAAATTATTCCAGCAACGCACAATTATCATGGGCTGACTTATGTTTGGAAAAATAAAATTGCCATGTTTGCGTTTGTTGGTGATCTTGTGGCAGTTGTAATAGAGAGTAAAGAGCTTGCTGATATGCAAAGGGCAATGATGGAGTATTTGTGGGAAAAAATATGACACAGATACGCGGATTCTATGCGGATGACACTGATACGCGGATATTGATTTAATTTGGTTGAGATGCTATAATTCACTCACACTTACAACTCTACAACTTACAACTCGTTATGTCCCATATATTTCAACTCATCCTCACTCAGCCGATGTTTAACGGCTTTGTGGCCTTATACAACCTCATTCCAGATGTTGGCGTTGTGATTTTGATTATTACGATTTTAATTAAGTTGGTTTTGTATCCTTTGACAAAATCCTCAATTAAATCGCAAAAAGCGCTAACGGATTTACAGCCAAAATTGAATGAATTAAAAGAAAAATATAAAGATGATAAACAGGCGTTGGCGCAGGAGACAATGAGATTGTATAAAGAAAATAAGGTGAACCCGTTTGCGTCTTGCCTGCCACTTTTGATTCAGCTTCCGATTTTGATTGCTTTGTATTATGTATTAAGAACCTCTTTAATGGATAATACAAAGTTTGATTTGCTATATTCATTTGTCAGTGCTCCGGATGCAATAAATAAAACCTCTTTTGGAATATTTGATTTAGGCAAACCAAGTTATGTGTTGGCTGTTTTAGCCGGAGCTGCTCAGTTTTGGCAAAGCAAGATGATGATGAGGAAACGCGTTGATAAACCAGTGCCTGCTGGCGCGAAAGATGAAGACACAATGGCAATGATGAACAAGCAAATGCTATATTTTATGCCATTTATGACAGTGTTTATTGGCATGAGTTTGTCTGCTGGATTGACGTTGTATTGGTTTTTGTCCACGCTTTTGACCGCGTTACAGCAATTGTATATGTTTAAGAAGAAGGCGAACCAGTAAATATTGCATATTGGATATTAAATATTTTAAATATCTAATATCTAATATCTAATATCTAAATATGCGTCTTTCTTTGGGCCAGTTGAAAAAATTACAAGTAGTCACTGTTTCTGGTATTAAATTGGGTAATATTCGTAATATCATTTTTGAAACCGACGGCCAGACGATTTTGCAGTATGAAGTTAGAAAGTGCTGTTTTTGCGGACAGAAATTGTTAATAAATAGAAATCAAGTTGTGAGATTTGAGGAAAAAAAGATGATTGTTGAGGATTGTGTTGTTGGAATGAAGAAGAAAGAGATCGGTGGGCCAGTCATAGAAGTGCAGGAGACGCCCGCTGTTACTATGGATTGCTAAATTGTTATTTTATTTATATGTCATTATTTGGTTTTGGGCCAAGGTATTCAATCAAGGAGCATCCAATTACAGAGTTGGAAATTAAGAGATTAATATCACATGAACATGTGATGAGTTTAGATAGTCAAAATATGTCAGAAATCGAGCCTGCAATAATCGCGCGACGACACTCTGATGGCAAAATTTCACTTCAACAAATTTATGAGGTTTTGACGCAGTTGAAAAATCAGAACAAGATAAGCAAGCAAGACAGGGAAGGGGTGATGGGTGTGTTTGAAAATTTTTTTAAAGAACGTTTTTCCAATTAGTATGAAGAGAATAATTATCTTAATGGGGGTTCCAGGGAGCGGTAAGGGAACGCAAGCAAAAAAGTTGGCGCAGAAATACAATTATGGGCACATTTCCACCGGTGATTTATTGCGCGCGCTAGATGCTGACCCAAATGGCGATCTAGAAGACAAGCAAAAACTAGCAGACATGAAATCTGGAAAATTAGTTTCTGACGAGTTAATTTATAAACTCGCGTTCAAGGCAATGGATAAATATTTAGATGCCGGACAGGGTGTTGTTTTGGATGGTGCAATTAGAAATGTTGAACAAGCGAAAAAGTATCAAGAGTATTTTGAAAATAAAAATTTGCAAAATGAAGTTATTGTTTTGGAAATAAAATTGTCAGATGAAACCAGTTTCAATCGATTAACAAAACGTAAGGTTTGTAAATCGTGCGGACATATTATTCCTTATTCTTTAGAGAACGAGAACATTTTTATCTGCTCAGAATGTGGTGGGGAATTGTATGTGAGAAGCGATGATAATCCTGAAACAGCGCGCAAACGCATTGTTGAGCAGGGTAACAGTGCTGTTGGACCGATTCTAAACCTCTATCGAGCGCAAAACACACTCGTGTCTGTTGATGGCGAACCGCCAATTGAAGAAGTAAATAATGAGGTGGAGAAAGTGCTGAGCGCTTCATAATCATATGAATTATGATGTAATGAAAAAGTCAATTTTGAAGACATTGGCGTATTTTGATATTTTTGGGTATGCGTTGACAGCGGAGGAGTTGAAAAGATTTAGATACGGATATACGGATAATCCAGATTTACAGATGTGCGATTTACCGACGAAAGATGGGTTTTATTATTTGCCGGGGAGAGAAGAGAATGTTGCGACAAGACAAAAGGCAGTGAAATTGCAGGAGAAGAAAATTAAAATTGCAAAAAGAGGGATTAAGATAATTAGTTGGGTGCCTTTTTTGCGAGCAGTATTTGTGTGCAATACGCTTTCTGGACCGGGTCTTACTGAAGATAGTGATATTGATGTGTTTATCATTGCGCGCAAAGGCCGGCTCTGGCTTGTTCGCATTCTCGCGACTCTTTCGCTTCGCTTGTTTGGTTTGCGCACAATTGGAAAAAAAACCAAAGACAGGATTTGCCTCAGTTTTTTTGCAGCTGACGATAGTCTTAATCTTTCTAAAATCGCGATTGAAAATGATGTATACTTGATGTATTGGCTGGCGCAACTGATTCCGATTTATGATCCGGAAAATCTACTCGCGAGCATTCAGCGCGCGAATCAGTGGGTCAAGGAATATTTACCAAACGCGTTTGCTCCGTATGAATTGTCTAAACGCTGGCGAGTTGATAGTATTGGATTCTCAAAATTCTTTAAAAAATTGTTAGAGAAAATGTGGTGTGGCGGATATGGAGATTTGATGGAAAAACAGGCGCGTGAGGCACAGGTTGCGCGCATGAAATTGAATTATATGAGCAAACCAGGCGCCGGTGTTGTAATGAGCGACCAGATGTTAAAGTTTCATGAGAACGATAGAAGGGCGGAGTATCGTGAAAAATGGCGGAAAAATATCCAATATTTAATATCTAATGTTTAATCAATTTCAAATTTCAAATTTCAAATTATTAGATAAGGCATTGCGGTTTTTGTCGTGTTTGTTTTTATTCCTCCTACCTTGGCAGACGATTTGGATATTTAGAGAGAATTTTTTAGGCGGGATAAAGATGGAGTGGATGACGGAGGGGATTTATTTTACTGAAATACTGTTGTGGTTAATAACAGTTTTGTTCATGGCATGGTATTGGCGTTTATTTCGTTCTAAATTTTCAATTTTCAATTTTCAATTTTCAAAAGACAGGATATTTACATTTTCTGTTTTTCTGTTTATTATTTACTGCTCGCTTTCAATTTTTTGGTCTCGTGATCCATCACTCGCGTTACAGCATTCTTTGCGCATAATGGAAGCGTTTATTTTATTTTTCATTCTTTTTCTTGGTTCGCTTAATTTCATACAAGCAATTAAGTGGTTGGTTGCTGGCAGTATATTGCCGTGTTTGCTCAGTATCTGGCAGTTTTTGTCCCAATCAACATTCGCTTCAACACTGCTTGGACTTGCGTCACATCCAGCATGGCAGTTAGGTACATCAGTTGTGGCGAATGACACGATTGGGCGATGGTTAAGAGCGTATGGGTCGTTTAATCATCCGAATGTTTTGGGAGGGTATTTGGTGATTGTGTTGGTGATAATGCAAATTTCAGATTTCAGATTTCAGAATAAAAATTTTAAAATTTTACTGTTTACTATTTACTGTTTACTATTTACTTCACTTTTCTTCACTTTCAGCCGGTCGGCGTGGCTGGCGGCAGTTATCAGTTTATTAGTTTATCAGTTTATTAGTTTGCGAAATCGAAAATTTATCATTTATCATTTATCATTTATCATTATTGGTGTTATCCTAGTCATCGCGTTTTTTCCACTTCTCCAAACTCGCCTTACCGCATCATCAGTTTCAGAAGTTCGGTCAACAACCGAACGTGTGGGTGGGTATGGTGATGCATGGAAACTAATTAAACAAGACCCAATATTTGGAGTCGGGGCAGGGAATTACACTTACGCACTATGGCATTCTGACAAATGGCGTCCGGCATGGGAAATTCAGCCGGTGCATAACGCGTTTGTGTTGTTTGTGGTTGAGACCGGCATGGTTGGTGTTTTGTTGCTTTGGTTTGTCGCAGTTGGTTTTTCACGACTCATGATGCAGATAGTACGACTCAATTCACATGAGTCATGTTATTTGGGTCATGGGTCGTGTTTGTTACTCCTTGTTCCTTATTCCTTACTCCTTACTTTCGACCATTATCTTTACTCCTCCTACATCGGCCTAATGTTGTCCGCAATATTTTTTGCCTTAATTATGCGAAATCTGCGAGAACAATCCACAATTAATCCACTTTCTTCATTTGACGAGTCCAAATCGCCGTGTCATAATAGGCAAGCACAAGAGCCCGTGGTTGGTGCAGGCACATAGTGCTCGACATCGATTCTGTGTTACTGACAGGCATCATAGAATCAAATATGTACGGCACATTGAGCTTGCCCCTATTACGGGCTTTTTTGTACTACCGATATTTTGGCCAATTTGAGGGAATAATTGTTTGTGTGGATAACTGTTGTTTATACCCTCTTGACTTCTTTTGTAAATTGGGTAAAATGATAAGGCGAATTAGCACTCAAACATATTGAGTGACAAGTTCATAAAGTTATAAAGTTTTTAAAGTTATATGAATATGAACATAAAACCTTTGGGAGGCAGAGTCCTCGTCAAACCAGTCAAGGAGGAAGAAGTCACAAAGTCCGGCATTGTTTTGCCAGACACAGTTGATAAAGAAAAAAAGATGGAGGGAGAAATTTTGGCAGTCGGCCCAGGAAAACTTTTGGAATCAGGCGAACGCGCAAAAATGGAAGTAAAAGTCGGTGATAGAGTTTTATTTGAAAAATGGGGAGGGGAGGAAATAAAATCCGACGGGATAGAGTATAAAATAATTGAGAGTGATAAAATTTTAGCTATTTTAGAATAAATAGGCTCACAAGGCCTACAAAGCCGACAAGGCTCACAAGGCCTTGTAAGCATTGTAAGCCTTTTAAGCCTTGTAAGCATTTACAATATGTCCAAACAAATTAAATTTTCAGATGATGCCAGGCAGGCATTGATTAGGGGGGTAGATATTCTCGCAAATACAGTCAAAGTCACGCTCGGTCCAAAAGGCCGAAATGTTGTGCTTGACAAGGGCTATGGCGCGCCAATAATTACCAAAGATGGTGTGTCAGTTGCCAAGGAAATTGAAGTGGAAGATAAATTTGAAAATGTTGGCGTTGAGTTAGTCAAAGAAGTTGCCAGCAAAACAAATGATGATGTTGGTGATGGAACCACAACCGCAACAGTTCTCGCGCAAGCAATTGTTAAAGAAGGTTTGCGTCATGTTACAGCTGGTGTGAATGCGGTTGCGTTAAATCGCGGGTTGCATAAAGCCACAGAAGCTGTTGTTGCAGAATTGCAAAAGAAAATTTCTAAAAAAGTTGAAGCAGATGAGATTGCAAATGTCGCGGCAATTTCAGCCAATGACGCAGAAATCGGACGCAAAATTGCCGAAGCAATGAAAGAAGTTGGCAATGATGGTGTTATCACAGTTGAAGAGTCCCAGTCATTTGGTATGGAAATTGAAACAGTAAAAGGCATGCGTTTTGATAAAGGTTATGTTTCTCCATACATGGTTACAAACCCAGACAGAATGGAAGCTGATTACGAAGATCCATATATTTTAATTACTGACAAAAAGGTTTCTTCTGTTGAAGAGATTTTGCCGGTTTTGGAAAAAGTTGCGCAATCTGGCAAGAAAGAACTTGTCATTATTGCTGATGAAGTAGAAGGACAAGCACTCGCAACATTTGTTGTGAACAAACTTCGCGGAACATTCAATGTTCTTGCAGTCAAAGCCCCTGGATTTGGCGATAGACGCAAAGAGATGTTGCAAGATATTGCGGTTCTCACGGG
>Ga0172371_10002474_pt1 | contig 29337 bp, 23 predicted proteins | sample Lak12m_FD_114543 | JGI IMG/M metagenome (GOLD analysis project Ga0172371, IMG submission 114543) | Freshwater microbial communities from Kabuno Bay, South-Kivu, Congo - kab_022012_12m | ecosystem: Environmental > Aquatic > Freshwater > Lake | place: Democratic Republic of the Congo: South-Kivu...
AAAAAACTCGGAGATCCAAAGGATCCATTGTTGGTATCTGTAAGATCTGGAGCTGCTGATTCTATGCCTGGAATGATGGATACAATTTTGAACTTAGGACTTAACGACGAATCAGTACAAGGACTTATCGAAAAAACTGGCAATCCAAGATTTGTACGAGATAGTTACAGAAGATTCTTGCAGATGTTCGGTGATGTGGTTTTGGAAGTTAAAAAGGATGATTTCGAGCATGCATTGCAATCTGTGAAAGATACTAAAGGAGTAAAATTGGATACAGAACTCGATGTAAATGATCTTCAGAAAGTCGTTGTTTTGTATAAGGATGTAATCAAGAAAGTTACTGGGAAAGATTTCCCTAGTAACCCAAGAGAGCAATTACATATGGCTATCGATGCCGTATTCGGTTCATGGAACAATGACAGAGCTATCATCTATAGAAAGCTTAATGATATCAGAGGATTACTCGGAACTGCGGTAAACGTCCAAGCGATGGTCTTCGGAAATATGGGAGAGACGTCTGGAACTGGAGTTTGCTTCACGAGAAATCCATCTACTGGAGAACATAAATTTTACGGAGAATTTCTTATGAACGCGCAAGGAGAAGATGTAGTCGCAGGTATCAGGACTCCTATGGAAATACAAGAACTAGATAGAGTCATGCCTGATTGCTACAAAGAGCTTGTAGAGATTTATCAAGGATTGGAAAAATATTACAGAGATATGCAGGATATGGAGTTTACTATCCAAGAAGGAAAATTATTCATTCTTCAGACAAGGAATGGAAAAAGGACTGCTGCCGCAGCCATCAAGATGGCAGTAGATATGGTAAAAGAGAGACTTATCAACGAAAAAGAAGCAGTACTTAGAGTAAAACCAGAACAATTGGACAGCTTGCTTCACAAACAAATAGACGGTTCAGCAAAAAAAGCTGCTGAATTGCTTACTAAAGGACTTCCTGCTTCACCAGGAGCTGCAGTTGGACAAATCGTCTTTACTGCACAAGCTGCTCATGATCGGAATGAAGAAGGTAAAAAAGTCGTTCTTGTAAGAACTGAAACATCTCCAGAAGATATTATCGGTATGGTTGCTTCTCAAGGAATATTGACGGCTAGAGGAGGTATGACGTCTCATGCAGCCGTTGTCGCCAGAGGAATGGGAAAATGTTGTGTAGCTGGAGCTGGAGAAATTATTGTAGATGAACATGCGAAGATTGTTACGGTCAAAGGAAAAACATTCAAAGAAGGAGATATCATTACTTTGGATGGATCAACAGGTGAAGTGTTCAACGGACCATTGGCAGTAGTTGATCCAGAATTGAGCGGCGATTTTGCTACGCTTATGACTCGGGCTGATAATTTTAGGACATTGCTCGTAAGGACAAACGCAGATACTCCGCATGACGCTGAGGTTGCAAGAAAATTCGGTGCACAGGGTATCGGACTTTGTAGAACGGAACACATGTTTTTTGCTGAAGATAGAATCAGAGCAGTAAGAGAAATGATCTTGGCTGAAGATATCGAAGGAAGAAAGAAGGCATTAGCTAAGATTCTTCCTTATCAGAAAGAAGACTTTGTCTGAATTCTCAAAGCAATGCAAGGACTACCAGTTACGATCAGATTCCTCGATCCTCCTTTACATGAATTTCTTCCTCAAGAAGAAAAAGATATCGTTGAATTGGCTCAGATTATGAATGTAGATCTTGAAGTTTTAAAAAAGAAAATAGAATCATTGCACGAATTCAATCCAATGCTTGGACATAGAGGATGTAGATTGGTTATCACTTATCCTGAAATTGCTGAAATGCAAACAGAAGCGGTTATTTCTGCAGCATGCGAACTCAAGAAACAAGGTGTGGATGTGAAACCTGAAATCATGATCCCATTAGTCGGATTCAAATCAGAATTAGACTTCAATACAGAAATCGTAAGAAAAGTAGCAAAAGAAACTATGGATAAATACGGAGTACAAGTTGATTATAAACTTGGAACAATGATCGAAGTACCTAGAGGTGCAGTAACTGCAGACAAAGTTGCTGAAACTGCTGAATTCTTCTCATTTGGAACAAACGATTTGACGCAAATGACACTTGGATTCTCTAGAGACGATGCTGGTTCATTCATCAAAGAATATGTAAACAAAAATATCTTCGAAAAGGATCCATTCCAAACATTAGATACAGACGGAGTTGGTCAATTGGTTCAAATGGCAGTGGAAAAAGGAAGAAAAACTAGACCTGACATCAAACTTGGTATCTGTGGAGAACACGGTGGAGATCCAATGTCTATCGCATTCTGTCATAAGGTTGGTTTGAACTATGTAAGTTGTTCGCCATTTAGAGTGCCTATTGCAAGATTGGCTGCTGCACATGCTGTATTGAAATAATATGTACTGATATATTTTTTACAAAAAAGTCGCCGATAGGTGCCTTTTTTGCTATATGGCTTGATTTTTCTTGTCTTTTCGCTAACTATGAGATATCAAAATAAAATTAATAACTACAAAAAAACTATTTGCTTATGATGACAAAACTTGCTGCAAGATTCAAAAAAAAATCAGATGCTTTTCTAGCGCGACTGAAAAAGAAACGCTTACCGAAGAAATTCGTGTACTATGCGAATCCCAAATTACATATTCCGTATAATATCACGATGCCTTCACAATCATTCTATGATATGATTGAACAACATCTGAGGACTGAGGTAACTATCCTTCCGGTAACCAAAGTACCGCTTACTTGGAAAAAATTCGTTCGGCACAATCCCGGCTTCAAACGGCTAAAGAATGATATCATCCGTGCGGAACGCAGAAATTATCCTGACAGAGCTTGGGATCGGGTTGCGAGAAATGTCGCGCGCTTGGTCAAAAAACACCATATGCTGATTAAATGACATTATTGCTTTTGTGTAAAGGCGTTTGGGTAATCTCCCATACGCTTTTTTTATATCGGCTGTTTTTCAAATTGCACCCGGGTGTAAAATATGTATTGTATTTCTATACCGACTGTTTTAGAAATCTTTAATTTCTTCACTACGTTTGAAATTAAAGCATCTAAAATCGCCGGTATAATTTCGGCATCATAAAAAACCTCATTTCATTTCAGTTTTTTATTGCGTCTCAATTATGTGAACCTATCTATGACAAAATTTTCTTATCGATGTTAAAATCAGAAACTATATCGCTGATAAGATTTTGGCGTTGTATCATTCGCTATGATGTAATGCGTTGATAGAGATAGGACCGTGAAAATGATCTATAACTAAGCTGATTCAGACTATTTCGCCGATTTTTTTTGTAGTAGATAAAGATCCTACATTCTATGATAATTGACAATTGAGAATTGAAAATTGAGAATTTGTTCTGTGAGATGTCTTGGAGGTGGATGTGGAGAAACTTCTTTCTGACAAAAAAATACATTCCTCTCAGACGCTGATTGTGGGGAATCTTCCTTACTACATCACTTCTCCTATTCTGAGAAAATTCTTCGGCTATGGACAACAAGAATTCGCGTGAGGAATATTTATGGTACAAGAAGAAGTGTGACAAAGACTCAAAAGTGATGCGAAGAAAAAATCATACCTATGGCGATTACTCAATTATGCATATGAAGTAAAATATTTGAAATGAGTCCCTGCAAAATGTTTTAAACCCGCTCCAAAAGTAAAAAGCTGTTTACTTGAATTCAGAATTAAGAATATAGAATGCGGAATTGAATTTAAAAAATTAGTTGAGTTTTTGGAATTGTTTGCGCCGTTCAGTAGAAAAACCTTGGGGGCAATACAAACCATGATTGAAAAACGCTTCGCGATAAAGGCTCCCGTTGGTCGCGACAAAATCGTTTCGCACGATAAATATCGAGGAACATCGAGAAAAATTGAAAAAAATTGAAAAAAATCGTGAAAGTGAATCAGTGAATTTATTATTCCTGAGGTCTTGAAGAAGAAGAGATTAGAAGAATTAATTTGGGACGATTTGACTATAATTCTTTCCAAAAGTTCCTAAAGTCTTGCAAATTCTTGTATATTGACTATAAAATTTGATGTTCTTTTACTCGTTTACTTTATGTGATGAGCATTCTCGTCTATAACGGAGAGAAATTTCAGAGAAGCAAGGTGCGATACCTTATATTCGCTGTTATTTTTGCGAGCGTATTCCTTCTTTCCATTCTCAATAATAATATCGTCGGGGCAGTATTGCTTTTCTTTTTGTTATGATGATATTTTTATTATTCCACCATTAATAATCAGCTTATCAAACTTACTATAAATAATAATCAACTCATGTTGTGAAGTAAAATTTTTCCACGAAATACTTTCATATGATATGTTGTAGAGATCTATCCTAAAACTCAGAAAATAAAAAATATTGTTTTTCTGACTCAGAAATGACATATGATTTATACATTTGACGATTCGCTTGAACATATCAGATTATTCCTTTTGGAACTTGATTGATATTTGCCTATGCTTGGTGATTTCCATCAAACTGGTTTCGAAAAATTCTCTAGGAAAATGAAACTTTAAAAGAATGCAGAATTCAGAATACAGAATTCAGAATGCAGAATTCAGAAAAATAATGAAAAAATGAAACTTTAAAAGAATGCAGAATTCAGAATGCAGAATTCAGAATGCAGAATTCAGAAAAATAATGAAAAAATGAAACTTTAAAAGAATGCAGAATTTAGAAAATTTATTTCTAAATATCATATATTATGAATCAGAAAATATCAGATAGAACATTTAATTTTGCTGTAAAAATAAGTAAATATCAGGTTTCTTTGAAAGAAAAAAAATACTATGAAATAGCTTCACAATTATTCAGATCGTGAACGGGCATTTGAGCAAATGTTTCGGAAGCTCAATCTAGCTCCAGCAAAAAAGATTTTATAAACAAAATAAATATAGCGCTCAAAGAGGCTAGAGAAACTGTGTTTTGGTTAAAATTACTTGAACAGTGATTTGACGACTCCAATGAAGAGCTTCAAAAAGAATGCGAAGAAATAATTAAAATTCTTGTTGTTATTATAAAAAACACGAAAAAAAATTTAGAGTGCAGAGTTCAAAATTCAGAAAACAAAAAAGAATAATTTTCTGTATTTAATAATTTTCTGCATTCTACATTTTACATTCTGAATTTCATTTGTTATGGTTTCTCCACATAGATTAGTCATCAAAGATGCTGCATGGCAGTTGATAGGTAGAATTATCAGTGCTTTGTTTGGGTTTTTGACGATCAAAATCATAACTCCTTATTTGTGACCATTACAATATGGTGACTATTCTACTATCCTAAAATATTTTGCTATTCGAACGGCCTTGGCTGATTTATGACTCTATGTATTGGCGGTCAAAAGACTTGGAGTAATTAAAGAAGCAAATAAAGATCCAAATAATACCGAGTTGAAAAGTGAATATGGAAAGTTTGTCGGTACGAGATTGATCATCATGTCCGTAGTATATATCGTTGCTATTGTGCTTGCATACTTACTTCCTGCATATACATCCAATCCGTATTTGGTGCGATGATTGCCATTTGGTATGATATTTTCTGCGAGTTTTATGTTTGCTGGAATTCAGCAATTACCGCTTCAGATATTCCGGAGAATGGATCAATTGAGTCGGACTTTGATTACTGCGAGACTTTCTCAAATAGCGATTTTGATACCTGTGGTTTTCTTTATCTTCAAGGATATGACATTCAATGGTAGTACAGTTTCTTTGATTGCATTCTGCTGCATCATGTTTTCCGTCGTAGCCAGTTCTATAGGACAAAACATAGAAATATATTTCCGTTCAAAAAGAATTCTTCCTTTGAAAATTATATTCGATCGAAAATTCACCAAGGATATCATCGTAAGAAATCGGCAATACGGCGTATCCTATTATCTCAGCAGTTTCCATACGCTGATTGTACTCCTGTTTTTGTGACGATTTTATCCTACATCTTCAGGTCATGATTATACCGGTATCCGAGCGCTTTCTCTCTCGTTGATTGAAATTTTACTCATCATCCCGTCGTCATTAGGAAATTCATTGCTCCATAAAATATCAAATTATTCACTGATTAACAAACGCAAAAGCATCGGCAATTTCCTTCTTCTTATTACCTGGATAGGATGACTTATCGCGATCAATTTCCGGCTTTTTTCAGATCAAATCATTCTTGTGGTGTCGTGAAAAGCTTTTTTATGAAGCTTTCTTTCGTTGACCGCTCGATGATCCAATCAGGTGCTTCCGTTTCTATGAATAGTCCTTTTGCGAAGCTTCGTCAAACAGGTGTACAATTATCTCTTTGTAGCCGTCGATAAACAGAATGCGCTTTTACCAATAAATCTTGTTGGAGTGCTTATAGGGATCCCTTTGTGAGTGTTGATGATACCAGCATACGGACTGCTCGGTTGAGTGGTTACTCAATTGACTATAGAATTCCTTTTTGTCGTCGGAGCAATCCGGATAGGAAGAAGAAAAAAAGTACAGCCGATATTTTCCTTGAATACTTGAGTAAAGTTGACGTGAATATTATTTCTTCTTTCGGTTGTCGGTTATACAATCACGTATTTCCGAGAGATTAACGTTCTCCGATTTTTTGTGGTTGCTATCATAATCAATACACTTGCTGTATATATTTCTCTTCCGACTATTAAAAAAATTGCTAAGTGATTGACGGGTGCTGATGATCTTTCTTCTACTTTGCCGTAGTTGTATGAGATAATATCAAGAATGGATGTTTTTCGTTTTTCTTGATTTCATCGATGCGTACTTTTATCATATCTCATCTATTGAATTTTTTTGCTTCTTCTTTGTTTTCAAATCTAATCATTCCTCTGATTTTTCCTTCATTATCTAAATTTACATAGATTATTTTGTTGGTTATATTGTTGATGATTCCTTGATGGGTCCTTCCGACTTTCAATGTTTTTTCATCTATTGCTCCGAGTAATTTTTCTGTTCTTTGCTCTATGATACTGTGAATATTTTTTTTGCGATATTTTTCCTCTATTTTTTCGAGTATTGATGCTTTTATTTTATCATTACATATGAATTTATCTAATATGGTTTCTATATTTTCTTTTGCTGGATTATTGATGATGAGAAAGTGACCATCTGTAGGATATCCTTCTATCATAAATGGCATTTTTTTGGGACTATACATGTAAATATTCCCTCTTTCTTTTCCAATAGTAAAGTATCCATATCCATGATATCCTGCTGTTTGCGCACCGTCTTCTATTTCTCATTCAAGATCTACGATATATTTTGTGTTTTTAAATAAGAATTCTTTTTTTTCATTTTGTATTTTTTTGAATTTTTCTATGTTTTTATTTATTCTATTGTGATGCATTTTTGAAATTTCATTGAGATTTGTTGTAGTTCCGTTTCCATTTTTTATGACTATGCTTTCCATATATGATGAAGTTAATCTTTCAAAACCACTATTGTTTGGATTTTTAAAATATTCATACACATCTTTGATATCCATTTTACGATAGAGTCCAAACAGTGTTTGATAGTTGTTTGGATAATCTATGCTATTGATCTGATAATCCATGCTATCTACCGTATTGACGAAATGTATAAATCTTTCCAATTGAGGCAATTCTTCTCTCTTGATTATTCATAGCTGTTTAGCAAGTCTGAATATCATATGTGTCGTAGAACATGTTCTATTGACCAATACTGCTTCATCTGATTCATCGATATGTTCACTGATGATAGTCTTTGTTTTTTTTATTTCTTTACCATTCTTTCATTTGATTATTTTATCTACGTTTTTGATTCCATTTACTGTTCATCCTACATCAAAAAATAATCATTCATCGATTTTATCCACTTCACTATGTGATATTTGATCAAATACTTTGTCCTCTTTGATTCATAGTTTTTTTAGTAAAAATTGTAATGCTGATTCATCGATATCACTTCCTTTGTGTACATATAGCTTTTCTTTGTTGATGAATCTTTTGAGTACTTCAGCAAAGTCTGCTCTTGTAAATTCTTCTTTTCATTTTCCTTTTCGCTTTTTCTGCTTTTCTGATACTCATTTGAAAAATTCTGTAATATATTCTGAAGACATTCTATCTCTAGAATCATTGAAAAACTTCATAGCTGTCTGTATTTTTTTGGCTTTTACTTTGTCGCTATCATTTTTTTTTATATAATTTTTGATTTCATCGATAATATCTTCAGGATTGATTTTTCTTATTTTACCTTGATTTATTTCTATAATCACACTATCTCTATATTGTATTTCTTCTAAGAAATCCTCTTTTCTTCCTGGTCTTTCTTTTGATATTATTTTTCCTTGGTTATCTCTATATGTTTTTTTCATGGTAAATAAATCTTCCATTTTATCTTTCAATGGTTTCTTTTCCATTATTTTTGCATTATCTATTGTGACGTCAGTCTGATAATTTCCTCAATTTATTCTACATACTATGCCTTTTTGATCTTTTTTGATGACATCTACCTTGTAGAGACCATCATATAATTTTTTTGTTTTAACAATATCTTGTATAAGTTCGAAAAGATATTGGTTTGTTGTAATGCTTGTATCCAATCCATCTTTCAATAATCTGAAAAGAACTTTTCCAAATTTACGGATGTTTTCCAATTGTTCTGGTGGTACGACTTTTTCTATGTTATTTTTGAGTGCTTCTCTGTTTTTTTGTACTTGAGAAAATGTCGAAGATCCTGATACGATCTTATGATCTAGGTATGCATAATTTTTTGAAGAAACGATTTCGTTTCTTTGTTTTTTTCTGTTGTTTTTCATGTTTTTCTTTACATTATAAATGATATAACTATATTATATTTTAATTATATCCCTAAATACCTAAAAAAGCAAATTTTACAATATTGTTCCGGTATGAAGACTTTAGCCATAGAAACGAGTTGTGATGATACGTCTGTTGGTATTGTCAGCTTTGATTGACAACTTTTTAGTGTTGATTCGCTTTTGGCTTATTCCCAGATTCAGGATCATCAGAAATATTGAGGTGTAGTGCCGGAAATCGCTTCTAGACTACATTCGGAAAAAATAATCGAAGTTATCAAAAATATCGGTCTCGATAAGATCAAAGATGTAGATTTCATCAGCGTTACCACCCATCCAGGGCTTCCCGGTTCATTAGTCATTGGCAAAGCCGTAGCATCATTACTTTCCAGTTATTTTACTAAACCGCTGGTTCATGTAAACCATATTTACGGACACTTATTCTCACTTTTACTCGATAGAAAAACATCTGAAATACAATTTCCGCTTGTCGTGCTGACTGCGAGTGGTGGGCACAACGATATATATGTCGTAACGAATTCAGAATGTAGAATTCAGAATGCAGAATGATTGGAACGAAGATCGTTCGGTTGATATACAATTGCTAAGGTGTGATATACCTTAGATGATGCAGCAGGTGAGTGTTTTGATAAAGTGGCGAGAATGATGTGATGACCATATCCTGGGTGACAACGAATCTCTGAAAAAGCTTTGCAAGGAAAACCAAATAGCGACGTTGAATTCAAGAGAATCTTCCTTTCCAAGGAGGGTTTTGAATTTAGTTTTTCGTGAATGAAATCTCAGGTATCGTTTCTTTTGAAAAATCTGGAAAAGAATTGAAAATTGAAAATTGAAAATTGAAAATTACAAGTTCCAGAGGAACTTATCTGTGATATCGCGTATGAATTTCAAGAAGCTGTCGTCGAAGTGATGATCAAAAAATTAGTCAGAGCATGAATCGCTTTCGACGCAAAGACTTTATGATTGGCTTGATGAGTGTCGTGTAATGATAGATTACGAGAATATTTAAACGAATATTGAAAATTGAGAATTGAGAATTGAAAATTTATTAGACCGATGAAGAAAGTCTATTCTATGGACAATGCTGCTATGATTGGCTTAGCTGGAATATTAGAGTTCGCACCCGGGTGCGAATCTTAGTTATACTTATGATAAAGCTACTTTGGTGACTCATCCACCCGGGTGCTGAAGTTATAAAAAAAATCCAACCTCTTTACTTTTATTTATTTCTGAACTTTTTTTACGGTGACATCAATAATATTATATATTTTCTTTGTAGAATAATTTAATACATTCATCGAGATCTCTTATCAGTGCTGATTTTAGTGCTTCTTGCGGTGTTTTTCGCGTAAAACTTTTGTGCTCTTTCGGATTGATCTTCACTTGTGGTCTTTCTTCAAATCTCTTTCTGAACATATGATAGATAAAATCATATTCAGGATATCTTACATAACGTTTATCGAAATATTCTCCATTACTGAGATCTATATTGGTTTCTTCTTTTCCTTCTCTGATCATTGCTTCGATCGCTGTTTCTCCTGTATCAACTTTTCCTGCAGGCACTCACCAAGTGTTCGGTTGTGGCTTATGATCTTGTCTGAGTAATAATAATATTTCGTTTTTATATTCGACGAAACAGCTCACTACCTCGAATTTCGGATTAAAATCCATTGGTTTCTCTTTTTCTATATACAACATTTTTTATTACCAAAAAAATTAAATAGAGGAATCTATATTTTTTTTGTTTTACTTGATTATTTTTTTATATCTATTTCTGAACTTTTTTTACCGTGATATCGAAGATTAGGGTCTTACCTGCCAATTCATGATTCGCGTCGAAGGTGATGTTGTCTGCGTCTACTTTGTATACTTTGAACGGTTGTCCGTTTTGCGACATCACTTGCATGCCGACTTTGTATTGATCAGCTTCAGGGATCTGTGTTTTGGGTACGGTAAGTAATTTTTTTTCGTCTCGTTCTCCGTATGCGTCTTTCGCCGCTATTTCCACAGTTTTGGTTTCTCCGACTTTCATTCATTCGACGCCTTTGTCGAATCCTGCGATCATCTGTCCAGCACCTACGCTGAATGACAATCCTTCCGAATAATTTCTTCCAGATTGATATTTTCCGCATGCTTTTGCTATAGATTCTACGCTGGTATCAAAAACTGTCTGTTCGTCCAATCTTCCTACATAGTCTACGGTAACAGTATTTCATTTTGCAACTACTTCTCCATCGTTAGATTTTTTTGCTTGTTCTAGATATGCTGCGATAGCTTGTTTGCACGCAGTATTTTCGCTAGTAACTTCGTTGGTTGTTGGTTCTTGTTTTGTTGCACATCACATGATTGATAAAGTACATAATGATAAAATAGATATTGCTATGATTTTTTTGATCATCATTTTTTTTCTTATAAGATGATAAAGGTGGCATCACTTTACTTATTTGCTTTTTGTTTTCAAACCATATTTCACTTGCATTTTTTTTTGCAAATGCACCCAAAATAACTATAAGTTAATAGTATGCTATACTTTGGCAGTTTTTCTGCATTAGTTATGTTGGATTTAGCCCTTATATATCTGCATGAAATCGTTGTTTTCCAAGACCATATCCAAAGTCGTATTGATGATCGTAGCTCTTTGCGCTATGTTCCTTATTGGACACATTAACGCGACCATACCCAATGATTATATAGCGAATTATGAAATCACTGCGGATTATAATAAGATTCTCTGACTCTTCGTCGAGATCGATGCTGCAAATAAAATCTGAAATCAAATTTCTCAAAGCAAATTTTCTGAACTTAATACAAGTTTTCAGGCGGTTTTTCCAAAATTTCCTCAGGACTACGCGTTCAAAGTCACCTATCAGCAATGCCTGGATATCACTCAATCATTAATAATCTATACAAGTACTGATTATCAAACAAAACTTGCTTCGTTTATGACTAATTGTTATAAACCATTCAGCGATATCGTCAAAAAAGTAAATGGAAAATATACGGTGATTGCTAGTGCAAAAGTTGCCCCTCAATCATGACCAGCTCCGTTGACGGTAACCTTTGATGGAAGGGCAAGTGTAGATCCATCCAATGATACTATTCCTTCAAAAAACTATTATCGATATTATAGAGATACTGATGGTAATGATACAACTATCGGTGTAGGACCTGTTGTAAACACTACATTCGCTACTCCAGGAAATTATCAAGTACATTTAACCGTAAGAAGTTCAAACAAAGCTACTGATGGAATTTTCGACGGAGAAAAAACTATGTCTATCGATGTTCTTCCCAAGACAGCAAATATTGTCGTCTATGCAAACGGACAAAAATTAGCCAAAGACGGTAAAATAAAGATAGGAATCCAAGAAGCTGAAAGAGGAGTTATCTTTGACGGTTCAGCTACCTTGCCTATGTGAGGAAGACAAATCCTTTCTCATAATCGATCAATCACTTCCAAAGAATGATTTCTTTATGCTAAAGATGGTGATGGAAAGCCATCCGTTATGAGATTGGTATTACCATGACAATGAGAATATAAATTAGCTTTGACTACTACGGATAATGAAGCAAATAAAATAACAGAAAATTTCTATATCCTTGTTTCTGATCCTGTGGCGATAATCAAACAGATGCCTGATGCGGGAAATAGTTCTATCACTTTCGCTTTCGATTCTAGTCCTTCGTATTCTATAATTTCCAGTTTAAAATTATTTACCCGAGAAATTTTTGATCAGAATGGGAATAAAACAGATACTTTCCAATGAAAATCTATCAAACAACAATTTAAGAAACCATGAGTATATACAGTGAAATTGACTGTAGAAGATGAACTTGCCCAGACAAATACCGATAACCTTTCCGTCTATGTAGAATCCACAGATCCTATTCCTCAGTTTACTATAACTCCTACGAATAACCGAAAAAATCCTTCTGAATTTATTTTGGACGCTTCGGTAAGTTCTGATATAGATAAAATAAATGGATACGATAATCTTTCTTATGAACGATCATTTTCTGATCCAGTCAATGCAAAAATAGTAAATACAGAAAATAATAATGAAAAAATAAAAGTACAATTCGATGCTGTAGGAAAACATGTTATCAAACTTATCGCAAGAGATGATTATGGAAAACAGGCAGAAATAGAAAAAGAGATAGAAGTGATATCTATTCTCAGACCTGAAATATTTGTGGTTCCTATCGCAACTCCATGGGGCAATCCGATGAATTTCGTCGTAAAATCAAATCAGACTATCCTCAATTATCAATGGGATTTTGCTGATAAGGACACAAGAACCATTCAAACAGACAAGATAGCTCATAGTTATAAAAAATCTGGTGTATATAAAGTTATACTCAAGGTGAGTTGATCAGATGGTTCAGAAAATGAAGTGAGTAAAAATGTCTTTGTCGGAGAAAAGAATTATCCGGTCGCCGCTTTTTCTGTGTTGGATAAGACATCAAATACTCAAACACAAAATGATGAATGTCCTGATACTGAATGAACAGGGACTATGATTCCTGCATATAGAATAGATAGGTATCAAGAATTCAGTGTCGATCCATCGTTATCAGTAAATACCAAATGAGAAAAAATCTGACTCCAATTTTTCTTCCAACCTCAAAACGGTGAGATATTCAAACAAACAACTTTCACACATAAATTCAATGAATTAGGATGCACTTATATCGATCTCACTGCAGAAGACACGACAATCTCCAAGAGTAATAAAGTCAGAATATATTTTAAAGTAGTTAATGCTTTACCAAAACTCGATAATATCGTTCTCTTTTTCCCACAATATGGAAATGAAATCGGTGTAGGATTCAAAGAAAATAATGCGAAAGATATTTTCAACGATACCTTTGATCCATTGATTGTCAAAGTCAGTACTACTAATGCGATAGATCCTGATGGATTTATTTCTTACTTCAAATGGTATTACTATTACAAAGATGATCCAAGCAGAGCATTGGAAACCAAGATAACTCCAGGTAACATTCCGTATGTATTCTTCTCGCTTCCGAGAGTCCCAGGAGAATTTATGTTTGGCGTGACAATGTATGATAATGACGAAGGACAACAAAGCAATGAAGATATTATCGGAAACGGACCATTAGTATTCTTTCCGCCTGATGTAAGTAGACCTGATATCCCGCTTGTAACCTTAAAATCTGATATCGCTAGTGCGGAGATTGGTGATGAAATCACCTTTGATGTTATTTCAAAAATAATTTCTGATAGACCTGACTTTATCAGAGAGAGGACTATTCAATATGATTTTGATGGTGATGGAACGTGGGATCTGACTACAAAATCTGATCGTGTCAAACATATCTATACTGATCCTAATGAATTCTGATATAGACCAAGAGTAGCAGTATTGTATAGAGGATATAAATGAATAGGTGTCTGAGGAACTATCGTTGTAAAGAACGGACTCAAACCGATGCTTTTATCAGATGCATTTGAAAAACTCGTTATCTTCAGAGATGTGAGTCTAGGAACTATCGCTGATAAAAATATCTGTCTTAATATCAAAGAATGTAAAAATGATATATGATTCGTCATTACGGGTGGTGATGATTTTAGTTTCATCTATCCTGACTTCTGAAAATATTTCATCTCTATGAACGTGACTGATAAATACGCCAATATAGCAGACAAAAGACGAACATTAAATCTGACGACAGGTGTCGCTAATATGACTGATTTCCATATTCTTTCTATTCCAGAAGTTTCTATCGCCAATGACAAGATAGATTTCTTTGTCGGAAAAAATCTCAATAATAGTATCCTGATGTATATCAAATATGATGATTCTAGAGGAAATTGTTATGTAGATACAGACATTGCTTTTGATAGTAATAACGATGGAACAAAGGACAATGATAAAGATTTCTTATGTAATGAGCTTTATCTTGCCAAATATGAACCAAAATACGAATCAGTGATAGGAAGAATCTATTATACAAAAGCTGATGCTACTCTAGTTTCCAAAGACTTTACTGTTTCGTTCTTGGATTTTGAAGCGAACTTGGATCCAGAAATGGCTATCGTCTACAAAGAGATAAATGATTTCATTAATACTTTACAAGGTGTAGATGGCACTGGTGAAATGAATGATTTTAGAATACTTATGGTAGGACTTAGAGACGGATTAATCGATCAAACAAATACCTCATCAAATATCGTGGGTGTTAAAGATTATTACGAAACACATACGGTTGCTTTGAGTGAGACTCAAAAAACTCTTCTTGAAGATATCTTTAGTAAGCTCTCAAATAAGGCAGTATCTGCGGCTGGTGGTGGTAATATCTATGATCAAGCAAAAGCTGAAATACTTTCTATCTTACCATCAAATCTTTCTGTAGATGTTGAATGATTATTTAAAGAGTTTGAATCTGTCGTTTCTGATACAACGCAAGTAAATTCATCAGAACAAGATAAGAGAAAACAAGTACTTCAAGATATTGTTAATCTCATCACTAAAAATCTTGCTCCAGAAGGACAAGCCGTTCAGACAAATCAAATAGATTCCTTGGATATGAAAACTATCATTATGCCGAATATATGTAAGATACTTACATTCTATAGTATCATTAGCGATGTATGTCCAAACGACAATGTAAAGATAGTCGCTAATGCTGATGCTATCAAAGCTGCTAATGCAACCTGATGATCTAATCGATGGAAAATAATCCTTATCATATTATGAATCCTTGTCGGTGTTTTTGTTGTCCTTGTGATTATATTCGCCGTGAGAGCAAAAATGAATCAGAAAGAAGAATGAGAAGCACCTTCTGAAACGCCTTAGTTTATAAAATAACAACCAAAAAACTCTACTCATGTAGGGTTTTTTGTATTATAGAATTATTGTTTTTCGTATTGTTCTACAGATTCATCAAAAAATTTGATTTCCACTCATGCTTGCTTAAACATTACTTCTGATTCTGTGCCTGCATGATATTTTTTTTCTGCGACAACGTGTTTTATTCCACAACTAATAATCAGCATCGCGCATGTTCTGCATGGTGTCATCTTACAATATAATGTCGCTCATTCTATAGCAACTCATAGTTTCGCTGCCTGACAAATGGCGTTTTGTTCTGCATGCACCGTTCTGACACAGTGATTCGTCACACTTCCATCTTCATGCGTCATTTGTTTGAACTGATGACCGACTTCGTCACAGTGTGGTAATCCTGCAGGAGAACCTACATATCCTGTACATAAAATCTGCTTATTTTTTGCTATTACACAACCACTTCTTCCTCTATCACAGGTTGCTCTTTTTGCTACTGTTCTCGCTACTTCCATAAAGTATTCATCTCGTGTAGGACGAATATATTTTTCTTTAGTCATTTACTATCTAATAAAAGCTAAAAGCTATTATTCGTACTATATTTTTTGTCTATAATATGTCAAATGGTTTTTTGATAAGAAGTGGTATTGTAAAATCGAGTCAAAATGATAGTATGGTTTCAGAAATATATTTATCTTTTTATATATGTATCATGAAATTCAATAATCCACTCTACGAAAACGAAGAGCTTACCTATGAAGACGTGTTCTTATTCCAAAACTATTTCGAAGGGAAATCGAGATTAGAAATCGATGTGATGCCTATCATACCTTTTGGGACGCATATTCCTATCGTATCATCAAATATGAATGCGATCTCGTGAAGAAGGATGGCGGAAACGCTTGCACGTTATGGATGACTTGCAGTTTTGCCACAAGATATGGATATAGCAACCCTCAAAATAATCATCACATCGCTCAAGTCTGCTGACATACATTATGATAGTCCGATTACAATGAAAGCTTCTCACACCATTAGAGATGCCTTGTGAGTGATCACCAAAAGAGCGCACAACTGTGTCATCATGGTCGATGATCAAGGAAAGGCGCTTTCTATTTTCAAGCCTCAAGACCTAGAAAAACTCGATCAATTCACTTTGCTTGGAAATATCAGTAAAGGAAATTTAATCACAGGAAAAATATGAATTTCTGATGAAGAAGCATTCAACCTCATGGACGAAAAATGAATCTCTTCATTGCCTATTCTCGATGATCAAGGAATTTTGAAATGAATTCTCACCAAAAAAAATACTATCAGAAATAGTATCTATACGCCGACATTAGATAGTAATGAAAAACTTGATGTGGCAGTCGCTGTCTGAGTAAATTCATTCGATGAAAAAGTCAGTATATTGTACGATTTATGAGTCAGGACATTTGTTTTGGATACAGCACATGGATATCAAAAATCCATGATTGATATGATCAAAAAATTTAGACAACAATTTGGTAATGAAGCTACTGTGGTTGCAGGAAACGTCATTACTGCTGAAGCTACGAGAGCATTGCTCGAGGCTGGAGCGAATGGTGTGAAAGTATGAATAGGTCCATGAGCGATGTGTACGACTAGAATGAAAACATGAGTCGGTAGACCGCAATTTACGGCCGTCTACAAATGTGCTCAAGAAGCTAAAAAACTCTGATGATTTGTCCGAGCTGATGGAGGAGTAAAATCTCCGAGAGACATGATCCTCGCATTGGCTGCATGAGCAAATCATGTGATGATAGGTACGATGTTTGCATGAGTATTTGAATCTGTCGGTGATGTGAGATATGACGAACAGTGATTGATGTACAAAGAAAATTACGGTATGGCGTCTAGGAAAGCTGTCGGTCAGAGAAATACAAAATTATCAAAATTTGAGCAAGCGAGAAAACAAATGTTTCGTGAATGAATCTCTAGTTCAAGAATATATATCAAACCGTGAATGGAGTCTGTAGGAGATATTGTTGATGAATTTATCACAGGACTTCGTTCAGCTATGACGTATGTTGGTGCAAATACCTTGCAAGAACTTACGGACAAGGCAATCATTTGAGTGCAGACTATCGCCGGTTTCACCGAAGGTACTCCGCATGGAAAAGTAAAAAAATAGATTCTTATGATAATAAATTTTTAACTAATTCTATAGCTTTTTGCTGATCCATGAAATACGGAGAGGTTGCTATGGTTATAAGACAGATATTGTCTACCAAATTTCTTATTATTTCAAAATCAGATTCCATTTCTTGTGGTGATTTTTGTTCTCGAAAATCTACATCAATATCAACTATAATGTTTGGTTGTTGAACTGTTGAAATGTCAAAATGATGTAACGCATAATCAGTCCTTATCTGGATGACTTTGTCGATGATTCAATTATTTATTGCAGCGGTGATGAAGTTACCTACATTCGTTTTCTCATTCACAAAATCTTCTATTCATTCTGGATTCTGCACTATGAATTTTGCATTATTTGGTTTCGTGTCTGCATGTTGATCGATATGAATGATGTTCAAATGCCCAATTGCTCAATTGCTCAAATGATGCTGATATCGGAAGGTCAATGCGTGATTATGATTGTCGAAAATATAGGTAGGTATTCACTTATATTCTGTTTGTATGAAATATCTTAGTCCTGTACAACTTTTTAATTTTCCATTTTCCACTTCTTCAAAAACTATTTCTGATCCTTCTTCGAGATCGGCTACTGTTCATTGTTTCAGGCTTGGCACCCATATTTCTCCCTTCGATCAAAGAGCGATTCTTTCATTGTAATGAAATTCGTTGTTTCAAATCGGATTGGTGATGTAAGTTCAAACTTTGTACATGAAATGAATTTTTATGTAAACTATGTAATTTACTCGCTATCGCTCCTGTAATTTATCTTCGATGTAATTCACTTCGTGTAATTTATTTAAAATAAATTACGTCCTATTAAAAGGACAAATTACAAATTACGAACGAAGTTCAAATTACGATTATTTAGTTGTCTAATAATCAGTAGAGGAGGAGGTTTTCTATGTTTACATTTGTTCTCATGAGTTTCTTGGTTGCCAATCGTCTCTGTCATTTTTCTTGCATGTTATTGTTCACGCAATATCCGATTCGTCCATCGAGAAACGCTTCCAATATTCCGTATTTGTATAATTTTTTTAATGCGTCGTGAGCAAAAAAACGTTTATTTCCCGTAGTGAGATTATGGATGAGATCAGTAAATGTTTTTTCCAATTCTGGTTCTTCTTGAATGAGTCCGTAGATACGCTGTGCGATTCCCGGTTTCCCCATTGCCATATTTATCACCAATTGCTTGAGTTCGGGATTTGTGTCGAATATTGTGTTATTTTCCATCCATTCCGATAATTCCTTATCCAATAATCCGTTGAATTTGATAGTCAATGCTCTCGAAAGAATTGTTTCCAAAAGCTGTGTCGAATTTGATGTCGTCGCGATGATCAATCTCTTTGGTAATGGTTCTTCACAAGTCTTGAGAAACGCATTGGATGCTTCTCATATCATTCTTTCGATATTTTCCAAAAATACCACTTTATATTTGCCGATAGCTGATTGTTGTAATCGATTGTTTATATCCCTTATACCGATATCCTGATAATTATAGTCTTTGATAAGTGTTTTGAATGTTTCTGAAGTGATTACGGTTTTTAGTTTCAGATTATGTTTCTTTCCCAATTGTTCTGAAAAATCTTTTATCTGAAGAGTATCTGTTATAAAATAATTTCCCATCTTTTCTTTGAGTAGATCAATCACAATACTTGATTTACCAATGTGTTGTGGTCATGAAATAATCAAAAAATGCGGAGCTTTTTCATCTCCTGCAAAAAACATATTGATATATTTACTCAGTGTCTGGATGTTTTCTTGATTTCATACTATCATGACTAAACAACGAAACGATTAAACCCTCTAAAGAGGGACAAATACATTCAAATGATATATATTTGAGCTTTTAAAACAATATTTTTATTTTTACTGAAATATCTGATTTATTATTTTTTCTTTTTAGGATCTTTGATTTCTGGTTCTTCTTCTTCGTTATGTTCTGGCTTCATTAGTGGGAACATTACTACATCTCTGAGATTGTCCTGTTCGCAAAGAATCGCTAATAATCTCTCTATTCCCATACCAAATCATGATTGCGGAGGCATACCGTATTCCATAGCGGTAACGAAATCATCATCGCTTGCGGTCGCTTCTTCATCACCGTTTGCAGCTGCTTTAGCCTGTTTATCAAAGTTTTCTTGTTGTAAAATAGGATCTACTAACTCAGAATACGCTTTACAGATTTCTCGACCATTGACTAACAATTGAAATTGTTCTACGATATTTTCTTCTTTATCAGAAACTCTTGCAAGCGGTTGCATAATGACCGGATAATTGTAAATGAAAGCAGGTCAAACTATCTTTGGTCTCAAAACTTTCTTGTACAAATAATCGATCAATGTTGTCGTTCACATTTTTTCCATTTTTTCAAATTCAATCTCTTTTGCTTTGATGTCTGCTCTTAATTTATCAGCATCATCCATTCCATATTTTGTGATATCGATGCCGCTAGCTTCCTGGATACCTTTGGTGAAGTCTATCCTTTTCCATGGTGTGGTGAAATCAACTTCTTTGGTAGCTCCTTCTTTGTCTTTTACATTTATTTTTTTAGATAATTCTAATTTCTCAAAAAGATAATCAAACATCTTTTCCGTGAATCTCATATTATCCTCATAATTCCGATAGACTGCGTAATGTTCTGTCTGCGTGAATTCCTGGAGATGACTAGGATCTGATCCTTCATTCCTGAAATCCTGTCCGATCTCAAATACCTTTTCAAATCTTCCCACGGTTGCTTTTTTCAATCCTGTCTCAAATGCTATTCTCAAAAATACATCCGTATCATAATCATTATGATGTGTTATAAATGGTCTAGCAGCTGCTCCAGAAGCTGAATTTCATAAAATATTTGTCTGTATTTCTACAAATCCTTCTTGGGTGTAAAATTCTCTCAGTGATTGATATAATTTTGATTTTAATAAAAATCTTTTGTAGGTTTCTGGATTCATCGTAAGGTCGAGATATCTCTTTCTGTAGAGTTCTTCCTGATCGCTGAGTCCATGAAATTTTTCTGGTAATGGTCTGACTGCTTTTGACAAGAATTTAAACTCTGATACAAATATTGTAAGTTCTCCTTTGTGCGTTTTGAATACCTCTCCGCAAACCCCTATGAAATCTCACATATCCACCATTTTTTCCATGAATTTATACGCACTTAATGACTCATTGTTTCATTGTTCAAGTGTTTCAATGCTTGTTTCATTGACGATAATCTTACAGTTGTCACGATGGAACATCAATTGAATCTGTTCTGTGCTATCGAGCAATTTCGCAAAAGCCAATTTACCGTGAGTACGATACAACATTATTCTTCCTGCCGTGCGGACTTGTATTTCAGGATTGAGAATAATATCGTTGATATCACGATGTTCTTTGTTTTCAAAATTTCTTATGATATCTCCAATCAGATCTTTTTTGTCAAAAGATTGCGCATACGGAACCACTCCCATGCTTTTCATTTTCTTCGCTTTGGCGATACGAACATCGCGTTCGTCTTGATGATCTGTCACTTTTGCTTCTTCGTTCATACTATTTATTAATAGATTTAAATGTATATTTAGCCTATGTATTGGCTCTTTGTTTTCAAGGAAAATACCGTTACTTTGTATAAAAATTCTTAGTATTAAATGTAGTTTGGAGATTGATTTGGAAAGTATCAATATTCGTTATTCCCAATCTTTTCCATCGTATCTGTCCGTAGAGTTTGCTTGTAAGATTGATGGTAAAATACGGATTTATCTGTACATCATCTTCTGCTAGCGCATATTGCGGATTTTTTGTCGGATAGATGATGAGGTTCCGGTCGCTGATAGTAATATTTTTCTGAAATAGATTAACCCGACCGTCGTTTTGGTCAGAAGGAAGTTTATATCATGGATAGAGCGTATTGTTTATTTCAGTTCCGCTACACACAAATCCTTGTGCATAATCACAGGCTCGCGTATCGATTTTGCCGTCATACACTCATATAGAATTGTTTATATCGAAGTCATGGGTATTTCCCGCATCGAATCCTCTGAGTTTCAATATTTGTAGGGTATATCGTTTTTCATTGTCTCAACTAACCACTCCATCATGATTAAAATCTCCGCTTTCGACTAGCGCTCTTCTGATGAGGATCCTTGATTTTCCGTCTTGGGATATGAGGTAAAGTTCCTGTATATCCGTCGGATCGTCTATAGCGCTCGGTCATTTCATCAGATTCTGATCATCTTCATCATTCCATGCTCATGAAACATAATCAGCGTTTTTTCCTACATCTCGAAATTGTCGATAGTATTGTCCGAATGACTGTTTTCCTGTATTGAGACATCAGAGTCCGTTTTGTATGCCAGGATCCTGCAATACTCTATACGGGTTTGTCTCATCCGTAGCTGAGCTGCAAAAATATATATTACGAGCTGGTGATTCAATATAATCTATATTGCTTCTATTTCCATATGCGGTGAAGAGGTTACAATATCCGTCTGTCCCTACATCTCGTGTAAAATTACCGTTGTAAGTATCGCATCCTACATTTTTTCTATTGAAGTATTCTTCGTAATCGATGGTATAATCTTTTAAAAGTAAATTTATTTTTTCTATGGCGAAATAAGAATCCTGTGTTATATTCGTTCTAGCTTGGATATTGTATTTTAGCTTAATCATTCTTGTATAAATATTGATAATAACTGTTAATAACAAAAAAAAGCTTGTCACAGCTATAATTACTTCGAGTAAGGTAAAACCTTTTCTTTTCATGCTTTCGTTTTCGAATAAATATCAATGCTATATGTATATATTTGCTCTAACCTTTCAAATAAAAATACTTTAAACGCTCCGCTGGGGTCGTTTTTTTCTCTTGATAGAAAAACTAACGAAAAAGATCAAGCCAGACACAAACTCAATTGTCACATATCTGGCGATTGTATTTTAGTGAAAAAAGGCGGAGAAATCCGCCTCTTATCTAAGGTCTAAAATCCAAGTTTTAAATCCTATCTTACACTAACCGTATATCTATATCGATCTAAGAATGCGTTGTAGAAATCAGTGAAATTATAATATGTTTTAGTACTTTCATCATTAATAATTTCTTGCATTGCATTTTGGAGATCATCAGACATATTCTGCCGTCTTGTATTGTTTCTGAGTGACGGATATGCGTTTTCCATTTTGCTAATCATGTCATTCCATGCATTGTAAAGACTCTGTACGGTATTTAATTGGCTTGAACTGAATCCATTTACATTACTTGATGAAGAATTTGTAGTGCCCACTTCAAATATCTTATATCCTTCTACGCTTTCATTATCTTTATCGTAGACAAGCACTTTGTATGAATAATTATTTCTCTTGAATCTGATTATATCAGTAAACGTTTTTTGACCAGCATTTGACGAAGTAAATCTATATCCATTAGCATACGTAGATTTCATTTCATAATCAGTAGATGAAGTAGTCAATGTCCATGCAGTACTGTTGCTTGCTTTTTTGTACACTTCGAATTGCACCGTTCCTCTATATGATGTATCAGTACTTGTACCGTCTCTAGATTTAACCGTAAGATCAACTCGTTGAAATGTAGCAGGAGTAGAATCGTCTGTAGTTATATATAAATTATCGCTAGTTGTATTAGTGTCAGCACTTCCGACACTAAATATCTTTTCTCCTTTGATAGCACTATAATCACTGTCAATAACTATCACTTTGTATTCATAATCTGTTTTTTTGAATCTTATGAAATCGGTAATAGTAATGATTCCATTATTAGACGAATTGAATGCATATCCATTAGTTTCATACGGATATTTCATTTCATAATATCCTAATGAATTGTTTGAAGATACTTTAGTCCAATATGTTGTTCCTGACGCTCTATATCGAACTTCAAAGTCTACGCTACCTCTATATGATGTATCAGTAGTCGTATTGTCTCTCGCTTTGATAGTAAGATCTACATATTGATTTTGTGTTGGAGTAGTATCGTCGGTACTTAGATAGAAATTATCAGTGTTATAATTTGTATTTGATCATCCATTGAGCGTAAATGTTTTTGTACTTTCAATAGTATTATCATCATCGTATACTACCAGTCTATAATCATAACTATCATCATTGAAGGTTACGAGATTGGAGAATGTGTGTTCACCATCATCAGATGATGTAAATGTATATGATGTCCTAGCAAGTTCATATAAAGAAGAAGAAGCTGTAATTCGTGAAGATCCGGATTTTCTTTCTACTTTGAATCTTGCTGTCCCTCTATATGATGTATCAGTAGTCGTATTGTCTCTCGCTTTGATAGTTATATCAACCGCTTCATCTTGATTAGGGTCATTAGGAGAAGCTGTTAAAAGAAAATTATCACTATTATTATTAGAATCTGTTAGATTATCATTTGCTCGCTCTTCGTTGTCGAAATCATAAATCCATTGAGGGTATGTTCGTTCGCTATTGTTATTTGGTTTATCTTCCCGATTGATAGGCGCTATTTCATTATCTCTTATCCAAAGTTTCATTCTTCCTATTTTGTTTCCATCATACCAAAATTCTCCATTACACGAAGAAATACTTCTTAGACTAGAATTTGGCGTCATAAGATCGCATTTGAGATTGGGAATCGATCCATTATTTACACTAGTGCTTAGACTTCGTCTGTCTGTCCCTACTTTTTCGATATTTACGCATGCAGTCACGCCGTTTGGAAATTCTACATCCTTGCAACTTGTATTCGCAGAAGCGAAAGCTGCGATTCCTCAGAAGATTCCGATAAGACCCAAGCTTAATAAAATTTTTTTCATGATGATATGATAAATGGGTAAAGGTACTTATTATTTTTCAAGCGTTGCATTATTGTAATAATTATCCGCATCTTTGATCTCTACGAAATTGATTTTTTCTTCGGCTTGCGTATTCCCTTCTGTTTTCGCTTTGGTATAGTCTATCCTCCAAAAAGAATCCAGAAAATCATCTTTGGCGCCTTTTTTTTCTGCGGCGAAATAAATCCTGCTTCCTTTGCAGATTATCGGTTCGTCATTGTTCAAAATTATATTTTCATCTATACTCTTTTCGACGATGGCATTGAAAATATTGGTGATATATTCCAATCTTTCTCCTACTTTTTGTTTATGCGCTTCTTCTTTTGTGTTTTTCGGAGTCATCTCCTTTTTGAATAGAGATACGCCTATCTGTATCTGATATTCTTTCTTACCTATGGAATCGATGATACTGATCACATCCATCCCCGGCTCTCATTCTTTAATCTTCGGTTCGTATTTTATATTGTATTTGTTTTTGTATTTGAATGTCGCGTATCTTAATTTTTCGTCTACTTTGATATCTGTGATATCATTATCAATTTTTGCTCGATTTTTGATGATTTCATCGATTTTGTCTTTGTTTTTTATTGGTTTGACAAAAAGTTCCGTCAAATCTTTAGCTCCTTTTCACGGTTTATTCGGTGTATGCTGTATAGTCTTTTTGACTTCTTGTTGTATGTTCTTTGTCGTTTCCGCTAGATTGTTTGCATCCGCTGCGGCTGTATTGAGCGCTAAACCCGCTCCTACGATAGCTAATCCTTTTTTGATTCTCATGGTGTCTCATAAAAATATAAATGAAATTTTATAGTATTTCTCAATTATACTCTTTTTTCCAGGTTTTGTCAATTTTTTTTTATTGATACTCAACCGCTAATATATATATATTTTCTAGCGTCATTTTATATTTTTCTGTGTTTTCTCATGCGTTTCTTCGGAAAACTTATCAAAACCCTCTTACGATCATTGTTTTCTATTATTATTTTCATCCTTCTTGTAGGACTAGCAAAAATGAATCGAGATATAAATTCATATATCAGTTTCCTTAACGATAATGATCGATCATCATTTCATCGGTCACAACCTACTACTTGGAGCGATCCTTTCCGAGAAAATAATCAAATATCCGGTAATATCGCTGATATACTTGGAGAGACTCCAGATCCTGAACTTTCCGGTCTAGACGTCTATGATCCTGCTTTTGAGCAAGATCTCAACGAATTCAGCGATCCTTCGCTTTCTGGAACCACAGAAGGGGATTTCTGATTTACTACTAGTGTACAAGCTTCTACCGATACTCATAATTCATCGGATACCGAATCAAAAACACAGCTTCTCAATCTCATCAAGCAACGCGAATTAGCTAAATAACCTTGGTAGTATGACCTTATTTCAAACAAATATATATACACCCATTTCTGTCACCAAAGATGAATCTTTGCAGTGTATTGATATTTTTGATACCAAAGGGGAAAAGACTATCGAATTACATGCTCATAGTTCATTAACCTATCTTGTTGTCTGTTCTCATGCTGATGTTGCTGTCGAAATCATTACTACATGACCACATTGTTCTTGTACGATATTTTGACTATTCACCTCTACCACTACGGGTTCCCTTAAAATTTCTCTCAATCATTCACAGACTTCCGCCGATGTAGAGCTTATTTCCTTTCTTCGTGATGATACCAAAATCACTATCGATGGTTCCATAGATATCGCACCGCACCTCGATCAGGTTCATGGTCGTTTACTCGAACAGAATATCGTCTTGGGTCAGAATATCTCTTTGAAAACCTTACCCAAATTGACGGTCGCTTCCCATAATGTCACCGCAAGTCATGGAGCCAAAATCGATACTTTAGATCAACAGAAACTTTTTTATATGATGAGCAGAGGATTGACCAAACAGCAGTCGCAGACATTGTTGGTTGATTGATATATCGATTATATATTGCATCATTTTACGGATATTAGTAATAAAGAAATACAGAGTATACATAAAATATTAATAAAATAAAATTTTAAACGCTCCGTTGGGCTTTCCAACTTTGTTGGATTTTCTTTGGTCGCTTTTGGCATCGCCCTCCCGCAGCATTTGTGGGACAGGCGCCAGTAAGCAAAAACTCTAGGGGAAAACAATCCGCCATTTTATTTCCCCCATTCACTAGACCATCAGAGCGGACTTTCCAGCAGGAAAATTCAATACGATTGAACTCGCTATCTATTGAATGAATATATTATAATCTTTTATTTTTCTTGTATACTAGAAAGGATTCTTTATATTTTTTTCATGAATTATAGATTTTTTACTTTCACAAAACTTGTATTGCTTGTCATCGCTTTGGGTTTGGCGAGTTTTTTAGCGTTTGGCGAAAGCAAGCAAGCTGTTGCTCCTGATCAAAACATCGTTTTCGTGCTTGATATTAATAGGACTATGAATACCAAAGACATCCTTTCATGAACTAGACAACTTTCCAGATTGCAAGCCGCTAAATTGCTTATCCAAACAACCATTCTTTCTGATCCTCAATTTTCGTACGGACTCATCCTTTTCAATGCGAGTACTGATTATATTGTTCCTCCTACCTTTGACACTGGTACATTTCTTTTGTATCTTAGCTGAATAACCACCAATTTGCTTCCAGACGGAGATAAAGACTTTGCTCAGCTGAGCTGACTTCTTCGTGACGACTATACATCCTATATCATCCTCTCTGACTTTGATGTGCAAGCTCAACAACGTAATATCTCTTTGTCCAAAACAACATCATTATTGTGATTAGGATCACTCGCTGGCGATAAGGTCAGACATAGCAACTGAATCTTGTATTACGACAATGGTAAATCTGTCTTCAGCGCTCGCAACGACCAGTTTGCTCATTCATTGAACACACCGTATTCCACATTAACCACCATTGATTGATTCTCTACTCAAAAGCTTCTCTACCATGGCTTCACTTTACCGCTCTCACAACGTATATTCCTTTATTCGCTGCTTGGTGTTTTAGTTGTTTTAACTATAATGCTTTAATATTAGTGAATTAATATATTACGAATTGCGAATTTCGAATTATAAATTAAAACTTAAGTCATCCTGAATGAAATGAAGGATATTGTAATTACTATATTCTTCGCTAAACTCAGAATGACAGGATATTTTATTTTTAGTTTACATGAATGGGAGATTTTTCGTTTTTAGCAATCCCCAATATCGCCGGTATGCGTCTATGATGGTATATTCAGATATTTGGTATTGTTATTTTGTTTGGAATCTGTCTGTTCTTCGTCCTTTATTTTCGACTCATCTATCGTAGGAAAAAGGTCTTGGTCCATCAATTACAGGATTTTGATCAACAAGCGCAAGCTTTATGAAAACAGCTGTGCGTGGAGAATATCCGCAAAACATCAGACAAGACCAAGCTTATATTATTCATTGAATATCTAGAAAAATTTGTTACAAATACACCCTACGCAAATATTTCAGAACTTTTGATTGTTCAGTGATTCACTCCACAAGAAGTGGAAGCGTGCGAACATGTCTTATATACTGACAAAGAACTTTCCAAACATATAGAAACGAAAATAGACGAAAGATTGACGAAAATTGCCGAAAAATAATTTTGAATTTTGAATGCTGAATGGTAAATGATGGTAGCTATCTTTTTATGGATTATTGTGTTTACAATAGCAGATGGCGCTACAGATTCTTACATCCAAAATTCATAATCCGACATCCAAATTTTATTTAGTAAGTTGGTTTCAGAGAATGCTTATCGATGTAGTGGAACAGTATGATGCCGAGAAGAAGGCCTTGTTTCGCGGGATATGGGAGAGAACGCTTTTGCATCTCGCGCAACAACAGGATCATAAAAAAATCCTTTCTTTTTTGTATAAGGTAGGAATCATTGATATCGACGAACAGGACAAAGTCGTGATTTTCTGAGCTCCGAACGAATTTATCCTTACGCAAGTGAAGAAATTTTTTGCGAAGCCGCTCAAAGAATCCATCAACGAAGTCTACAATCCCCATTTCACGGTCAAGTTCGTTGTCTATGCAAAATTTACCACCGGCAACGACTTGCTTGTCGATCTCAAAAAGCTTTTGAACATCAAAGAAATAAAAAATTCCGCGCTTATTTCAGAAAAAAAAATCCTCAAAAACGAATTGTCCGAATTTTTCGGTATCCTTTTCGATCCGAAATTCACCTTTGATACGTTCGTCGTCTGAGCCACCAATAATATCGCTTTTTCTGCTGCCAAAGCGGTTTCTACCAAACCGTGACAAGTTTACAATCCGTTGTTTCTCTATGGTACGGTCGGATTGGGAAAGACTCACCTGATGCAAGCGATAGGAAACGAAATCATGGCAAAATTTCCTGACAAAGTCGTTGTCTATTTACCAACCAGTAAACTTATCGATGAAATAGTTACGGCTATCAAAGGCAATAAATTGACTAATGTTTTGAAAAAATTTGACGATGTAGATGTATTGCTTATTGATGATGTACAATTTCTCGCAGACAAAGATAAGACGCAAGAAATATTTCACAATATCTTCAATGATTTCCAACTCAAAAATAAACAAATTATTCTTTCTTCTGACCGTCCTCCGAAGGAGCTTGTTCATATCGAACCTAGGCTCAAATCACGTTTTGCTCTAGGACTTGTCGCTGATATCAAATCACCGGATTTCGAGACGAGAATCGCAATATTACAATCTAAACTCATGAACAAAGGAGAGGACCTTGATTTCAATTATCTCGAAATCCTCGCAAAATACA
>Ga0172371_10002477_pt1 | contig 29326 bp, 28 predicted proteins | sample Lak12m_FD_114543 | JGI IMG/M metagenome (GOLD analysis project Ga0172371, IMG submission 114543) | Freshwater microbial communities from Kabuno Bay, South-Kivu, Congo - kab_022012_12m | ecosystem: Environmental > Aquatic > Freshwater > Lake | place: Democratic Republic of the Congo: South-Kivu...
AATTGAAAAGTCGCCCTAGCGGGGGCGACTTTGAGTTTCCTTTGGGGGAACCTCGATAGAACAAACCAAGGTGATTGGGCAGTTGGTGATCCCTAAACCCTCAATTACTTCAGCGGCAGTTTTGAGCACCAATTCTATAAGTTCCATAGCGTCTGGCTCTATTCCCTCAGATGGATTCACTACTATATATGACATTTGAACCTCTCTAATTATTATTAATACAACTTATAAAAAATAAATCAAATCAAAAACATTGACAGAAAGGGTTTAAGTATGTTAGACTATTATTTAGATGCTAGAACAAACACTTACTCTGAAACAGACGCACGCAAGCGTGCGCGAAGAAGAACCGCTCCGTCTTCCCATTGATTGGAAGACGGTTAAACCAGAAGAGGCGGATAAAATACTCTCAACTGTGAGAGGGTTGTCGATGGGCACTCGTGAGCTACTGCGACAAGTAGCAAAAACAATCAAATAACCATTTCCTCTTCTCCACAACCAAGAGCGCTCCCACGAGCGCTCTTTTTATTTTAAAATTTTTCCTCTAATTTGTTTGTGAAAGCTCAAAGCAAAACGATGCGCCTCTGCATTGGATAGCAAAATATTTTTTTCTTTCTCTCCATAATTCATAATTCTTAATTCATTGTTCATTCCTAATATTTTCCTCGGCTTATGCCTTTCATCTTTGACTACCGAAACTACGGGAATTTTTAATTTATTTTCTTTCAAAATTTTTTCCGCTACTCTTTTTTGAGCAATCCCCCCATCCACTACAATCAAATTTGGTAAGAGCCATTCGCTGTGCGCGAGTCTGCGAGCAATTACTTCGGAAAGAGCCTTGGTATCATCGGCCCCAGTATTTCCCTTTATCAAAAATTTTCTATAATCAGATTTTTTCAATTCCCCATCTTCTACTACCACCATTGCTCCTACCATATTTGTCCCCGATAAATGCGCAATGTCATATGATTCGATGCGGAAGGTAGTGTCAAAGGGCATCTTTGACACTTGATCTTTTATCAAAGCAATGTCTTGAATGTGATTTAGTGTAAAAATAGTTTTTTTGACTTTTTGAGCTTTTTCGAATTCTCTAATTCTCGCAAATTCTTTCATCTGTTTTTCCAGATTTTTAATAAGTTTTTTCTTATTGCTTTCAAAAAACAAAACTATGTTTTTAATTATTTTTTGGTAATCTTTTTTGGAAATCTCTCCTGTACAAACTCCCGGACAAAGTCCAATTTGGCGATTAAAACAAGAAAGCCCACCCCCAACCCCCTCCCCAAGGGAGGGGGCTTTAGAGAAGTATTGTGTATTATTTTCTTTCCCCTTCCCCTTTGGGGAAGGGGTTGGGGGATGGGGCGGATCACACTTGTCTCTAAAAGGAAACATTTTACGCACAATTTTCATAGCTTCCTTAAGTTGTGAGCCATTTGGAAATGGGCCAAATTTATACGATATATCGTAATGTTTACTATTCTTCTCTATTTCTCTTTTTCTCACCGTCAAAACTTTCGGAAAATCTTCATCTGTAATAACAACATAATTAAAACTTTTGTTGTCTTTTTCTTTTGTATTGGCTTCAGGTTGGTATTTTTTAATTAAATTTGCTTCCAAAATTAACGCTTCTAATACTGAACCAGTTTTTATAAATTTAATATCATCAAATTCTCCTAGCATTTTTGAAATAAGTGGTCCGCGAGTCTCTGTAATATTTGTATTAAAATAACTCCTTACTCGGTCTCGCAAAGAAGTAGCCTTGCCCACATACAAAACTTTTCCATCCTTTGTGAATTTATAAATTCCCGGAGTTTCCGGCAATTTTGATATTAATGATTTTAATTTTTCTGATTTCATTTTTTATGCGCTCTATATTGCTTCAAATGTTTTTTTAAATATTTACCTGTGTATGATTTGGGGTTATTTGCCACATCCTCTGGTGTGCCTTTGGCAACAAGCTGTCCCCCACCATCGCCTCCATCAGGGCCAATGTCTAAAATATAATCAGCGGATTTTATAATATCCATATTGTGTTCGATTACCACAACAGTGTTTCCCTTGTTTACCAATTTCTGCAAAATTTCTATAAGTTTTTTTACATCTTCATAATGAAGACCAATGGTGGGCTCATCAAGCAGGTAAATTGTTTTTTGTAGATGTGGTCGGTAAAGCTCGGAAGAAATTTTTACACGCTGCGCTTCTCCACCAGAGAGTGTGGTAGCTGATTGGCCAAGCTTCAAATACCCCAGACCCACTTCATCTAAAGTTTTGAGTCTGTCGGCAATAGCGGGGATATCATCAAAAAATTTTAAGGCCTCTTCTACTGTCATCTCCAAAACTTCATAAATATTTTTATGTTTGTATTTGACTTCCAAAGTCTCTTTCATAAATCTTTTTCCATGGCAAATATCACAAGGTACATAAACAGTTGGCAAAAAGTGCATCTCCACTTCTATTTCTCCATTACCACCACAAACTTCGCAACGACCGCCTTTGACATTGAAAGAAAATCTGCTGGCTTTCCAACCGCGCGCTCGCGCTTCTGCTGTTTCTGCAAAAAGGTCGCGGATAAATGTCCACGCTCCGGTATATGTGGCAGGATTGGAGCGTGGCGTACGCCCGATGGGAGACTGGTCAATCAAAATGGCTCGTCCCAAATATTCCGTACCAGCAAATGATTTGCAATTGTAAGTTTCTGCTGAACGATATTTGCGTTCAAATCTAGCTTGCAAATTTTTGTGCAAAATTTCATAAACAAAAGAAGATTTTCCCGAGCCTGATACTCCTGTCACAACATCGAGCCTGCCCAGTGGCACATCAACATTTAAATTTTTTATATTAAATATTTTTCCTCCTCTGATTTGGAGTGAACCCTTGTCTTGCTCTCTCCTTTTTTCTGGTATCTCTACCATATTGTCACCTCTCAAATAGTCTAAAGTCACTGAGCCACTCTCATTTTTTTTATTTGTCAGAAGTTCTTCCAAATATCCAGATACCACTACATATCCGCCGTGTATTCCAGCTTTAGGGCCTATATCTACTATATAATCTGACGCAAATATTGTGTCTTCATCATGTTCTACCACTATTATGGTATTGCCCAAATTTCTTAAATCCAAAAGAGTTTGAATGAGTTTGTCATTGTCGCGAGAGTGAAGCCCTATAGTTGGCTCATCGAGCACATAGAGTGCCCCAACTAGTCCTGAGCCAAGCTGACTCGCCAGCCTGATTCTTTGCGCCTCTCCACCCGAGAGCGTGTGGGCTCGTCTATCAAGAGAGAGATATTCAATACCCACATTTATCATAAATATAAGTCGCGATTCTATTTCACGCAAAATAACTTTGGAAATACTTTTTTCTCTTTCTGTAAGTTTCAATTTTTCAAAAAAATTATAAGCATCTTTTATAGACATAGAAACAAGCTCTACAATGTTTTTGTTTCCAATCTTTACTTGCAGTGCTTCGGGGCGCAGTCTCGCGCCATTACAAACTGGGCAGACCTCTTTGCCAAAAAAATGGCGAGTTCCGAGGCCGTTACATTCTGGACAGGCCCCATATGGGGAGTTGAAAGAAAAAAGTCGAGGCTCAACTTCAGGATATGAATACCCATCTTTAGGGCAAGAAAGTTTGGAGGACATAAAAAATTCTTCTGGTTGCCAAGGAGAACCCTTAAGCTGCCCCGGTCCCAAAGGGTTCCCCTTGGCAACTTCGCGGGCCATATCTCTAAACATAATTTTCACTTTTCCTTCGGATTCTCCCAAAGCTTTTTCCAGATCCTCGCCAAGTCTTTCTTCGGCGCTTTTTTGATCATTTATAAAATCAAGCATACTTATACTATCTACCAATACATCTATACTATGCCTCTTTGTTTTGGAGAGAATAATTTTTTCTCGCAAAGATTTTCTTTCGCCATCTATCAATACATGAGAATAGCCTCTACCAAGAAAATCATAAAGCATTTGATAGTATTCGCCTTTGCGGCCGACTACGACCGGAGCAAAAATTTCTACATAAACAGGAAGTTGTATTTTTTTATCTCGTGATGCCTTAGAAAAATCTGGTTTGTTTTTTGCAATTTTTTGCAAAATAAAATTTTTAATTTCTTCGTTTGAAAGTTTTGTAATTTCATCTCCACAAATAAGACAATGCGGGTGACCGATGCGAGCGTACAAAATACGCAAATAATCATAGATCTCAGTGATAGTGGCCACCGTTGAACGTGGATTGTTTGAGCGACTTTTTTGGTCAATCGAAATGGCAGGAGAGAGTCCGACAATCTCATCTACATCTGGTTTTTGCATCTGACGAAGAAATTGACGAGCATATGACGAAAGAGACTCCACATATCTCCTCTGACCCTCAGCAAAAATAGTATCAAACGCCAAAGAAGACTTCCCACTTCCGGAAATCCCAGTAAAGACAATCATTTTATTACGAGGCATCTCAACAGTAATATTTTTAAGGTTGTGCGTCCTCGCCCCTTTGACTATTATTAGGTCTTCTTTTTTTGTTTCCTTTTTGTTTGGCATAACACATATTACCCCTTGGATTGCTCCTAGGGGTTACTACAACCTAATCATTATATCATATTTTCTTCAATTTCTCTAATTCTAATATTTCATCGCGGAGGAGGGCGGCGGTTTCGAAGTCGAGGATTTTGACGGCGGCGTTCATTTGTATTTCTTTCGATCGAATCATCTTTTTTAGATTCGATCGCCCTGAGCTTGTCGAAGGGTTGAGCTTATTCATATCAATCCTCACTAATTCCCCCACTGCTTTGTCATGATCTGACCTGAGTTGGTCGGTGATATCTTGAATTTTTTTAATTATAGTTTTTGGAGTAATCTCGTGCTTTTTGTTATAAGCAATCTGAATTTCACGACGACGATTTGTCTCGCTTATTGCTCGCTCCATTGAGTGTGTTTGTGTGTCAGCATACAAAATAACTTTTCCGTTTACATTTCTAGCGGCACGGCCGATTATCTGGATGAGCGAAGTGTCGGAACGCAAAAATCCTTCCTTGTCTGCATCCAAAATTCCAATGAGAGTTACTTCTGGTAAATCCAGACCTTCTCGAAGTAAGTTCACTCCAACAAGCACATCAAAAATTCCCTTTCTTAAATTAGTTAATATTTCAATACGCTCAATAGTTTTTATATCACTATGTAAATATTCTGCTTTAATACCTTTTCCCTTCAGATATTCAGACAAATCTTCTGCCATTTTCTTGGTAAGTGTTGTAGCGATAACTCTACCACCAGCTTTTATATTTTTTTCTGCCTCATAAATAAAATCTGCAATTTGGCCTTTGTATTTCCCTTTTTCAACAATTGGTCGCACTTCAACTACTGGATCAATAAGTCCCGTGGGCCTAATCACCTGCTCCACTATCTGTTCACTGTGCTCTGCTTCATAATGGCTTGGAGTAGCACTAGTATAAATGACTTGCCCAACCCGCTCTTCAAACTCTTTGAACTTTAAAGGTCTGTTATCTTTTGCACTGGGTAATCTAAAGCCATAATCAACTAAAGATTGTTTGCGTGACCGGTCTCCCTCATACATCGCACCTATCTGGGGGACAGTTACATGAGATTCATCTATAATAGTCAAAAAATTATCGCCAAAATAACTCAAAAGTGTGTCTGGTGCTTCACCCTCTTTTTTACCAGAAAAATGTCTAGAATAATTTTCTATACCATTGCAATACCCCATCTCACGAATCAAAGCGAGGTCATAATTTGTTCTCCTCTTTAATCTTTCTGCTTCCAAATTTTTCCCCTCTTTTTCTAATTCTTTCAATCTCTTTCCAAGTTCAGCTTTTATAGTTTTAAAAGCTCTGGCGCTTTGTTCTTTGCTTGAAATAAAATGTTTTGCTGGAAACAAAAAGAAAACTTTTACGTCTTCAATAATAGCCCTGGTAATCGCGTCAATTTTTAGAATATTTGAAACCTCGTCATTTTCAATCTCAATCCTAAACAAAAACTTTTCAGAGACAGGCATTATTTCTACAGTATTACCAACTGCTCTAAACTGACCCGACGACAAGTCGCCATTTGTTCTTTCAAAATGAATACCAATGAGTTTACGCAAAAAATCGGCCCTAGAAATTTTATCTCCAATAGCAATTTTCATATTCACTTTTTCGTATTCAACTGGAGAGCCCAAACCATAAATACAAGAAACAGAAGCCACAATGATCACATCTTTGCGAGTGAGGAGGGCTTGAGTTGAAGCGTGGCGGAGCCTCTCAATCTCTTCGTTTATCATTGCTTCCTTTTCTATATATGTGTCAGAGACAGGCATATATGCTTCCGGCTGATAATAATCATAATAAGAAACAAAGTAATGAACAGCATTTTCGGGGAAAAATTCTCTGTACTCCTGTGCGAGTTGGGCAGCCAAAGTTTTGTTGTGGGCGATGACAAGAGTTGGTTTGTTAATTTCTGCAATCACATTTGCCACAGTAAAAGTTTTGCCAGATCCAGTCACACCCAAAAGAGTCTGATGTTTTAGACCCTTTTTTACTCCTTCTACCAGCTTTTTGATAGCTTGCGGTTGGTCTCCGGCTGGCTCAAAATCTTTTTTAAGCATAAATTTCATAATATATTATGAAATATTATAGCATAAAATAAATAAAAATCTATATCAAACGCTGAGCGTCTAATATAAGATCATTTTTATAATCAAATATTTTTAATATAAGCCAAGGCGCCATAAAGTCCGCCGAAGTCGCCGAGCTCCCCCATTTTGATAGTGGGTATTTCAGGAAATATTTTTAAAATTTCTTTTAGATGTTCCTCTACTTTATTGAGTGGAATTGCAGGGTCGCCGGTAATCATAGAGCCACCGAGAACCACAATATTTGGGGACCATTCTACAATTATGTTATTCAAACCGTAGGCCAATATTTTGGCAAATTCATCCCAAACTGCTCTGTCACTGACTTCTTTTGGGTGTTTACCAGTTTTTTCTTCTAAAGCTTTGCCGGATATCAAATTTTCCAAAGTCTTCCCTGTATTCATATCCATAATTATATTGCCAGGCTCAAAGCCAATTACTCTCTCATCAATTTTACCATTTACAATTCTTGCGCCTCCCACTCCAGTAGAAACTGTAATATAAGCAACTATTTCAAAACTTTTGCCAGCACCCCAACTTGCCTCTCCTAGACCTACCATAGCAGCATCATTTTCAATAAAAATTTTAGCCTGAAACTCATTTTCTAAGTCAATTTTAAATTTTTCATTATTCCAAACTTTTCGGCTCATTCCACCAACTACTTTTTTGACTTCTCTGCCACCGACCAACCCCTTTGCTTTTTCAATGAATAATTTTAAACCATGTTCATAATCTTTTTGGGTTTCAAAAACATTTGGCTCTTCAAAAATCTCCCCATCGATAGAGTAAGCAATTCTGGTTTTTGTAGCACCTATATCGAAAAGAATTGAATTCATGATTTTATTGATTTTTTATATTTCTCAACTGCTGGCTGGTCGTATGGGTCAACTTCAAGCAATTTTGCAAGTTCGATGGTGGTTTCTATCATAAAGGCCATAAATTTACCCAACTCTCTCTCATTTATTTCAGGCATTTCATATTTTTCAAATGGCAAATTTGCTTGTTCGTAAGCTGAGGTTACATTTTCATAAGCTGATTCATTTATGCTGCTTTCTATTTCAGCAAGTGATCTTACAAATATTGTGAATCTATTTTTGGGCCCGCCTAGATATAGTTCAAGCATAGAGTGAAGATCGGTGGGGCCAATTGACACCGTTGGAGTAAAAATGGCCAAACTTTCAGCAATAAGTTGGCGGGCCCATTTGGCTAGGTCCTCAAGCTCTGAATTAAAAATAAAAAAGTCCAATATATTTACTTGCCTTTTGTAATTTTCAAAAATATTTTGTGCTAATATTTTTGACCTGCTTTCATCAAGTTCTGATTCGTTTGCCATCTCTTTTCCTCCCTCGACAAATCCTTCACTGTTAAGTCCAGCTATCGAAAGTACTGTGAGATGTGGAGTGGTAAAGGCGCTAAAGCGTCCACCCACGTTTCCTTCCCAAGGAATTGTCTTAATATTTTTTTCGTCAGCCAATTTCCAAAGCGGGCTATCTTCCGTGGATATTATAATTGAGCGTTCATTCACAGGAACGCCAAATTTTTCAGACAAAATATCATAAGTTTTATGAAAGGCCTCTAAGGTTTCAGTAGTTGTCCCTGATTTACTAATCGTGATAAAAACTATTTCATCCAAATCTAAAATTTCATCATTAATAATATTTGTGATTTCTTCGTATTCGCGAGCATCGGGTGATTCAAGAAAAAATAATTTCTTTTCCGAATCATTTTTATGAAGTGTCATTGCCTTCCAGACAGCTTTTGAAGTCAAATCAGATCCACCTATTCCCACTACAAAGATATACTTAGCATTCTGATACTTTTCCATGTAATTATTATAACAAAAACACCTCGCTCTGTCGTGGTTGCGACGGCAAGGTGTTTATCTCCACACGGAGATGGGGCAAGTGTGCCCTATATAAGTGTCCCCTGAAGACTTTTACTAATGCTAACGGGTTGCTTGGTTGCGGTTTATCTCAACTACTTGATAAACAAGGCGTTGAAATTGTTCCGATCGATCATCTGAGGCGTGACCGTCTGTGACGGGGATTGCATCGTTTGACCGTTCGGAGTTTGGTTTGTTGTCGTGGCAGGCGGTATTGGCCGCCTTTGAATTGGAACGGCAGAACTGATTGGTTTCCTGAACGGAAGCCGGTAGTTCTTTATCACGAATGTTGCCACGATTGTCTCCCTTCAAATTATACCTCGGGGGAGGTGTACTGCTGAACATAGTGTAACATTTTGTAACAAAAAATAGCAAGAGAAAGGGCCACCAATTGCTTGGCGGCCCATGGGTAATTGAGAAGTGAGATATTTTACGCCAACACCTTCCCTCTTTGGCCATAAGTACGGCCGAATAGTGCTTTCAGACGAACACCAATGTCTGACTTCGGTTCCTTCTTCTCTTTAATTATGGGAAGCTTAGGGATTCTGTGGGCCAATTTTGGACAGTCCCTGTTTGACCTCGCTGTTGAAGTCGAGAAATAGGTCACACACTACTCCTGGAATTGAAATACCGTCTAAAATGCAATTATAAACTTAGAATTTCAAAAGTCAAACACTAGATTTCTGGGGATAATCAGGAAGATAAGTCAGTGAAGGTTATCCAGGTAGGTAAATTAAAAATAGTCTCATCTATATTTTGCCAAGTCTCACATTCATATGGCAATTCGTCTCGGAGGCCTATGAGCTGTGATTGCTCTTGCGGGGTTGCGTTGGTTTTTGAGCTTTTGGCCGCATCATATTTGTATCCAAGTGGAGATAAGGAAGTCCAAGTATAACTTTGCTTGTCTTTTATAATTAGAAAACTCGAAAAATTATTTTTAACTAATTCCGATTTTATTCTAAATTCGCCATAAATTTTTTGTCCATCTGTGGTCATTGTGCCAAGTATTTCTGAGCTTCCATCTTTTTTATTAAATTTACAAACATAGGGCTTATTCAAATTCATAATGCCTTGAATAGAATATTGTCCAGAAATTTTACCGCCCGCTCCTACAATTGGCACTTTTGGTCTATCAAAAAAGTCAATCAAAAAAATTGCGATAATAACAATAATAATTCCGCTAGCAATAATAAAAATTTGTTTTTTCATTTTCCGATAATAATATATTTTTATCTCTTTTTCCACTCTGTGACCAAAGCTCCTTTTATCTCAGTTTTACCTACTTTTCTTATAAATTTTAAATTCTTTTTTGGTACAAAATTTATATGAGGTGATTTATCAAGAGCTAGAGCAATCTCGTCAAGATCGTCTTCTCTATAAATCCAATCAGTTTTAAATTTTTTCCAAATATCAAATGGTCTCGAAAAAGATTCCAATGTCTTTTCTCCATTATCCAAAAAATATTCATGGTAGTAGCTTATCACCAATTCTCGCGGGTTTTTGTATATTGGGTCGCGAAAACGCAAAACTGAATGATTGGTTTTGGAGATTGCGCCCCAAAATCCATTTATCTTAAATATGCAAAGAGTGTGATCGCTATCGTCTTTGGCGCTTTTTTTTACCTTTAAATCAACTAGATAGTTTGGAATGCCGAGTTGCTTAAGACAAAAACAGGCGAAAATAGCTCCTTCAAAACAATGGGCCTTGTTTTCCCTGAGCATTTTGAAGGGTGCCATATAGGTATCGCCTCTTTCTTCAAAATTAAACGGTATTTTATCTAGAAAATCTTGCACTTTTTGCGGAGTATTGAGTTTTTTTAATATGGTTTTCATTTTGATAACTCATCCCCAGCCCTTCTCTTATAACAAGAGAAGGGAGTGGCGAGCAATTAGATTTAATCATTTCACTAATTTTTTTGCAATTTTAATGCCTGTAAAAAACTACCTTGCCTACTTATTAATTCTTTTACTACAGTACTGTTTTCTTTTTTTTGGTAGTCTCGAACAGCAGTCCCAAACTCCTCACCACGAGTTACTGCATCAGACACTTCTTTTGGAAGCGGTACATATCCACTTTGTGTTGTCATAACTTTTCCTTTTTTGTCTATAAGAGAAACTATGCAAACTAGATTATATATACTATCAACCATTTCTAATCCAGCCTCCATTCCCACAGAATAATCAAAATCACTTCTATACGCCTGGATTGCATTTCTTGCTCTGTTTACCGAACCTTTGGTTGTAGTCTCAATATCCAAAGGTTGTTCTGTTATATCAGGATTTACCGCCAAAGGTACTATATTCTCCCTAGGAATAACTTCTTTTAAGGTATTAAATTTTGACTCACTATCGGAACCTAATAGTATCTTCATGTTATCAGAATAACTTACTCTAGTTTCTCTTACAATAACAAAAGGATTATATAGCTCAAGTTTTCTTATAATCAAAATCTAAGGGCATAATTTTGGACTTTTCGCTTATTTCTCCTAAAACCATCTCTAAATTATTAATAATTTGATTATTCCAAAATCTTATGACTGTTATATTTTTGTCTTTCAAAAAATTTTCCCTTTCACTATCATAAATTTTATTTTCCTTATGTTGCTCCCCGTCCAATTCTATGGCCAGTCTAATTTGAGGGCAGTAAAAATCTAAAATATATGGTCCAGCACTGTATTGGCGATAGAATTTTAGATTATTTATTTTTCTGCTTCGTAGTATATTCCACATAATACTTTCAGATTTGGTCTGATCTTTTCGAAGTTCCTGTCTTCTTTCTTTTTGAATTTGGTTATTATATATACAAAATTATTATAACTCTTTCTACCCTCTATTACTACAAAATCGTGTTCGGAAAGTCCCTTCCCTTGTTGTAAGGGAAGGGATTTAGGGATGAGTTATTTTAGAATTGATGTTGTGAGTTATCTGGTATAATAACCTTATGTTTTATCAAAAAATCTTAAAACCCTTACTTTTCAAATTTGACCCAGAAAATGTCCATGATTTTTTTGTTTGGACAGGGGAAATTTTGGGAAAATTTAAATTAACAAAAAGATTTGTTGCTTTCTTTTATAAATATAATAAAGCAGATATTTCTAAAACAATCGATGGAATAAAATATAAGACCCCCTTTTTGCTGTCGGCTGGTTTTGACTATAATGGCAGACTCATCAATATTTTGCCAGAGATTTCTTTTGGGGGGGTTGAGGTTGGTTCTGTTACGGCGAGGCCTTGTTTGGGTAACGAAAAACCTCGATTGATCAGATTGCCAAAATCAAAAAGCATTTTGGTTCATAAGGGCCTAAGAAATGACGGGGTTGATGTTGTTATAGAACGAATCAAAAAGTATTCTTTAAAAAAAGGCTTTGTAATTGGTATTTCGATTGCTCAAACAAATGATCAAAAAAATTGCTCAAAAGAAACTGGTTTGAATGATTATTATTATAGTTTTAAAAGATTGAATGAAGAAAATGTTGGTGATTATTATACTATCAATATTTCATGCCCGAATGCCTTTGGAGGCGAGATGTTTACCAGTCCAGAATTATTAAATCTTTTAATTTCTAAACTTGCTACTATAGAATGCTCAAAACCTGTTTATATAAAAATGCCTATAAATTTAGAATGGACTCAGTTTGAGGAGCTTTTAAAAGTATTAGAAAGATTTCAATTTATAAAAGGAGTAATAATCGGTAATTTAAATAAAGATTATAATTATCTAGATTATCGTGATGAAGCGCCAAAAAAATATATGATGGGTGGGATAAGCGGCAGACCCTGTTTCGAACTTTCCAATGAACTTATAAGGAAAACAAGAGAGACTTATAAAAATAGGTTCACTATCGTAGGTTGTGGTGGGGTGCTTTCTCAAAAAGATATGATACAAAAATTTGAAGCTGGCTCTGATTTGGTGGCTCTAATAACGGGAATGATTTATAATGGACCTAGTTTTATAAAAGAACTTTCAAATCAATATGGGGAATCCAAATAACAAAAAAATAGCCCTTATTGGAGGAGTCTTGGCAATAATTGCTCTATTTTTTTTGGTAGAAGATCTTTCTTTGGCACCGATTACTAATAATAATGTGTCTAATAGTAACAAAACTACAGTTGATCAAAATGAAATTAAGCCCAATCTTCCTGACCAAACATTGCCATTGTCTAATAGCCCAAAAGATATCGCTTGGGATTTTTTCCAGAAATATTTAGCATTTAATAAAAATCACAATTTAGAAGGAGTAAAAAGTGTTGTCTATAAAGTTGCTTCAGTTTGTGAGGACCCCAAAACCATGATTGATTGTGAGGCGCGGATGGGTTCGGCCTATTCTTATGGTAGTGCCCTAGTTAAAGAAGATTTTATAAATGTCTGGGAGGATGAAAAGCAAATTATTTTGGCAACTGATTTCAAGATCCAACAAGACGAAACCGCTATTAGTCGCAATCGAGCGATTATATATTTTCTTAAAGATGAAAATGGCAACTTAAAACTTTTAAGTTTTAGCCCTAGAAAGGGAGCGTTTAGTTCAAAAGGAACGGCATCAGAGAAAGAACTTAATGAGCGGATTATTCTTTATACTGAAGACAAAGATCAAGATGGTATGACAGATTATGTAGAAGAGTGTATTCCTGCTGAAATAAAAGATACTTGTGTTCCTACAAATCCAAAACTTCGCGATACTGACTCTGACGGTCTCTGGGACGGCATCGAAGCTTTGATGCAATAGTTTATTTCTTCCCTGCTTTGACGCGTTCGAGTTCGGTCAAATATTTTTTGCGTAGACGAGTTGATTTTGGAGTAATTTCTAAATATTCATCTTCGGCCATTATTTCGAGACCACTTTCAATAGTGATAGGGGTTGGTGGTGCTAGATAAATTTTGTCATCCGAACCGCTAGCTCTCATATTTGTAAGCTGTTTTCCTTTGGTTGGATTTACTGTCAGTTCATCTCCTTTTGATGTATTTCCTATTACCATTCCTTCGTAAACTTCGGTGGTTGGGCCGATATAAAGTGTGCCTCGAGTTTGCAAGTTGTCTAATGCAAAAGCTAATGCTTTACCAGAAGTCATAGAAATCATTGATCCAGTTGGCTTTCTCTGTATCTCACCTGCCCATGGCTTAAATCCGATTACACGGCTTCCAAATATTCCCTCCCCTCTGGTGTCAACAACAAACCGATTTCGATAACCCAAAAGTCCACGAGTTGGTCCTTCAAAAACAAGACGGACGTGAGTTTCGTGGTGTTTGGTATTGGTCATAATCGCTCCACGTTTGCCAAGTTTCTCTATCACCACCCCCTGCATTTCTTCTGGTATATCAATGGTTATTTCTTCAAATGGTTCGCATTTTATTCCATCGATTTCTTTTGTAATTACTTGGGGTTGGGAAACCTGTAATTCAAATCCTTCTCGGCGCATATTTTCCAACAAAATAGAAATATGAAGTTCGCCACGGCCATAAACCTTCATTTCCTCATTATCAAATTCAACTTTTAACCCCACATTGACTTCCAATTCTTTTTCCAATCTTTCTCTGATTTGTCTTCCAGTTACGTATTTACCTTCTCTGCCACCAAAAGGAGAATTATTTACCAAAAAATTAACAGCTATTGTTGGTTCGTCGACACTGATTGTGGGCAAACTTTCGGTATCAGGGTTGTCGGTGATGGTGTCACCTATATAAATATTTGGTAATCCCGCAATCATAACAATATCACCAGCTTCAGCCGTGTTAGTTTCTTTGCGCGCAATACCTTCAAAAGAAAATATTTTAGTTATTTTACCCTCCTCGATTTCTCCTGAAACTTTTTTAATGAAAACTTTTTGGCCATCGCTTAATGTGCCTTGATAAATTCTGGCTATAGCCATTCTTCCTAAAAAATTGTCATAAGCCAAGTTAAAAGGTTGGGCTTTAAGTGGAGACTCTTTATCACTTTTAGCAGGAGTTACTTTTTCTAAGATAGTGTCTAGCAAAGGTGTAATACTATCATTTTTATCATCAAGATTTTTCAACACAATTCCTCTCTTTGCAATTGCATAAAGAGTTGTAAAATTTAATTGTTCTTCGGTTGCTCCCAAATCAAAGAATAATTCAAAGACTTCATCATGCGCTTTTTGAGGATTAGAGGCTGGTTTATCAATTTTATTTAAAACCACTATTGGCCTATGGCCAATTTCTAAAGATTTCTTCAAGACGAAGCGAGTTTGAGGCATTGGTCCCTCTTGTGCGTCTACCACTAAAACAACCGAATCAATTGAGCGCAAAATTCGTTCTACCTCTGAACCGAAATCAGCGTGTCCTGGGGTATCAACAATATTGATTTTGGATCCTTTATAGATAATAGAGGCATTTTTAGAATAGATCGTAATGCCCCGTTCTTTCTCTAACGCGTTTGTGTCCATTGAAAATCCCTCTTCGCTAAAACCAGTTTGCTTTAAAATGGCGTCTGTTAGCGCTGTTTTACCGTGGTCGACGTGAGCTATAATTGCTATATTTCGTATTTCCATTTTCTTAAAAAATCATAAATAAAAACCCCCCAGGGAATTTGTCCCATTATACATTATTTTCATTCATAAAACAAAATAAGCGACTAAATTTTATATCACTTTTTTCCTCTTACAACTGCCTGAGCTGCGGCGAGACGTGCGATTGGCACACGGAATGGAGAGCAGGAGACATAAGTAAACCCTTCTCTGTGACAAAACTCGACGGTTCTTGGTTCGCCACCGTGCTCACCGCATATACCCACTTTCAAATCCTTCTTTATTTCCCTGCCCTTTTTAATGGCGATACGAATCAATTCTCCCACTCCCTCCTGATCGAGGACTTCAAATGGGTCATACTCAAAAATATTTTGGGTAACATATTCTTTCAAGAATTTAGCAGAATCATCGCGGGAAAGCCCGGCCCCCATCTGAGTAAGGTCATTTGTTCCGAAAGAGAAAAATTCAGCTCCGGCTTTTACAATTTTGTCAGCAACCAATGCGGCTCGTGGCACTTCAATCATGGTCCCTACTTTGTAAGACATTTTTATTTTTGCTTCTTTCAATTTTGATTCTACGATATTTACTATTCTGTCTTTCAAAATCTCAAACTCTTTAGTGGTGGCAACTAGTGGGATCATTATTTCTGGCTCAACTTTCTTTTGTTTTTTGGAAACTGCTATTGCGGCCTCAATGATAGCTGTAGCTTGCATATCATAGATTTCAGGGAAAGTGATAGCAAGTCTGCATCCTCTATGGCCCAACATTGGGTTAAATTCGTGTAAGTCGCTAATTTTTTCTAGAAGTTTTTTAACAGGAACACTCATTTCTTTTGCCAAATCATCGATATCTTTTTTCTCTTTAGGTAAAAATTCATGTAAAGGAGGATCAAGCAATCTCACTGTGACGGCGAATCCTTCCATTGTTTTAAATAATTCTATAAAGTCTTCTCTCTGATATGGAAGAAGTTTGGCCAAAGCTTTCTTGCGACTTTCCAAATTGCTTGAAAGTATCATTTCCCTTACTGCCTTGATACGATTGCCTTCAAAAAACATATGTTCGGTTCGGCAAAGTCCGATCCCCTCAGCACCAAACTTTCTAGCGACTGCAGCATCAACTGGTGTATCAGCATTTGTTCTTACTCCAATTTTTCTAAAACTATCGGCCCAAGACATAAGTTTGCCAAAATTGCCAGACAGAGATGGATCTTGGGTACTTATTTTGTCAACATAAACTTTGCCTGTAGTTCCGTCGAGAGAAATAAAATCTCCCTCTTTCAATTTAATTCCCTTGTCCTTAATGATTAAAGTTTTAGTTTTTTCATCAATGGTCAAGTCAGCACAACCAGCTACACAACAAGTGCCCATACCTCTAGCGACTACTGCAGCGTGAGAAGTCATACCACCTCTTGCAGTGAGAATACCTTTGGCTGAATGCATGCCATCAATATCTTCTGGAGATGTTTCTGTTCTTACCAAAATTACATCTAAACCTCTTTTAGTTTTTTCAAATGCTTCCGATGCAGTAAATACAATTTCCCCCACTGCCGCTCCGGGTGAAGCCGGGAGTCCTTGAGCCACCGCTTCTGCCTTATTTATAGCGATTGGATCAAACTGTTTGTGAAGCAATTGATTCAAACTATTTGGATCAACTCGCAATATTGCTTCTTCTTTGCTTATTTTTTTCTCAGCGACCATTTCGACTGCTATGCGGACAGCCGCGTGAGAAGTTCTCTTTCCGTTTCTAGTCTGAAGAATGTAAAGTTTTCCTTCTTGAATAGTGAACTCCATATCCTGCATATCGCGATAATGTTTTTCAACTTTGTTGCATGTACCAACCAATTCTTTATAAATTTTAGGATTTTGTTTTTGGAGCGTTGCGACAGGCAGTGGGGTGCGGATGCCCGCGACCACATCTTCACCTTGAGCGTTCATAAGGTATTCACCATAAAACTTAGCCTCTCCAGTTGAAGGATTGCGAGTAAAACACACTCCGGTGCCAGAAGTTTCTCCGAGGTTACCATAAACCATCGCTTGGATGTTTACGGCAGTACCGATGAGTCCCTTTATATTATTTATTTCACGATATCTGATAGCGCGATAATTATTCCAAGAATTAAAAACAGCGTTGATCGAAGCATATAATTGCTCGACTGGGTTTTGTGGGAAATCAATACCTTTTACTTTTTTAATTTTTAATTTGTATTCCTTTACGATTTCTTGCAAATCTTCGGCTGTCAAATCAGTATCAAATTTTGCTCCTTTTGTGTCTTTTATTTTTTCTAAGATATGTTCAAAATCGGCGTGTTCCATTTCCATTACCACTGATCCAAACATCTGAATCAAACGACGATATGAGTCCCAAGCAAAACGAGGATTTTTGGTTTTCTCTGCCAAACCGACTACTGACTTGTCATTAAGCCCTAAGTTTAAAATTGTATCCATCATTCCCGGCATTGAAGAAGCGGCACCGGAGCGCACTGAAACAAGCAAAGGGTCAGTGGCGTCTCCCAGTTTTTTGCCCATCTTTTTTTCTAAATCTTTTAGCTTAGCGTCAATTTGTTTTTTTGCTTCAGCGTTTATTATTTTCTTTTCTTTATAATATAAATCGCAAACTTCTGTCGTAATAGTAAAACCCGGAGGCACTTTTATTTTTAAATTTGTCATCTCTGCCAAGTTGGCGCCCTTACCGCCCAAAATTTCTTTCATACTTTTATTTCCTTCCTCAAATGCGTAAACGTATTTTTTCATTTTGTTCTAAATTTAATAATTAATAAAAAGAGCCACAGCCCTTTGTCTATTTATAGCAAATTTTTTCAAATATTCAAAATTTTACTTGAATAACAAAAAACTCACCGAGTGGATGAGTTTTTTGTTTTAATTTTAAAAATTAATTAGGAGAGGTGTTTAGAAACGAGTTTGGCCATTTCAAACATGTTGACTACTGCTTTACCGCCAAATACTTTTTTCAAAGCTTCATCGGCTACGATGTTTCTTTTATTTGCAGGATCTTGAAGGTTTTTGCCTTTAATGTAGACCCAAAGTTTTTTGACAACTTCTGATGGAGGCATTGGACCTTTACCAACGACGACTGCCAATTCATCACTCACTGTCTTTGGCTTCATAAAAGCTGAATTTGCATTTTTTACCATATTTTTAAATTACCTATTAATTATTAATACTTTCTATATTATATCACTTTAATTAAATAAAGGAATACCATACGGGTGGATAAAAGATGAGGGGCGCAAAATTTTTTAATAAGACACAATGTATTTATTTTTTGTATAAAATGTGCTATACTTAGAATTCAATGAATAACCCAGAAAAACCCACATTCCCCTTGCGGATAAATAAATATTTGGCTCTAAATAAGCACTCTACTCGTCGAGGGGCAGATGAACTTATATCTAAAAAACAAGTTTTTATAAACGGGCGGTTGGCGATGCTTGGAGATAAAGTAACTGAAAAAGATCAAGTAGAGGTGCGATTTCGTGGCAAACAAAAACCTTACATCTATATTGCCTATAATAAACCAAAAGGGGTGGTCACTCATTCAGCCGAAAAAGGTGAAAAAGAAATAAAGCACGAGGTTTCAATAAAAGACATCTTCCCTGTTGGAAGGCTCGACAAAGACTCTCATGGTCTTATCATTTTAACCAATGATGGTCGGATTACGGAAAGACTTTTGAGCCCAAAATATTTTCACGAAAAAGAATATTTGGTAAAAACGAAAAATAAACTTCGTTCAAATTTTAAGGAAAAGATGGAGGCGGGTGTGAAAATTGATAAAGAGAAGACAGCAAAGTGCAAAGTTCAAATAATGGGAGATAGCACTTTTAAAATAATATTAACCGAGGGCAAAAAGCACCAGATTAGACGAATGTGTGTAGCTCTTTTTCAAGAAGTTTCTGATTTAAAGCGTACTCGTATAATAAATATAGAGCTCGGTAAACTTGCCCCTGGCTCTCATCGAGAAATTGTCGGTGAAGAATTGCAAACGTTTCTCAAATCATTAGAGCTGGCTTAGCCACGATTAAAAATATTTTAGATTATTAAATTTTTCGACGGTTCATTTTCTGCTCTATCTGCATAATTTATCACTATTACATTTTTGTGATTTGGATTCTGGCTATTGTTGATTGTTTGTGGAGATGTTTCAGTTTCGGCGTAACCATTTTTGAGGGTGATTTTTTCCCCTTCGATAGTGTATGTAGCATTTTTGTAATCAGATACAATATTTTTTTCAACTTCTAACATGTCTTCATTTTTTCTTGATAACATAAAAAACTACCTAATAAAACTAGACACACAATTCCTACATATAAATATTTTTTCATATTTTTAATTCTGTTAATTAACTGCTAATTATACAGAATCGATGTCAGAAATTATGCGAAGCATCTTCTGAAAGAAGGCACCTTGATCGAGAAAAGAGAGTTGCTTGTGTGTTTGAAAAGCAGCCCGGTGCTAAAGGAGAAAAAGAAAAGGCGGACAACTTGTGCCCGCCTCAACTTTCAGCCAAAAATTTTCTTGTATCTGAGAATATACCAACTGCCCAGTCCTAAGACCGTTATGCTCAAGACTTGGAGACAGAATGGCAGTCCCCATGACCGGATGAGAAAACCGAATATTCCCAAACAGACAAACTGGGCAAATCCGCCCACTGATTGTTGAACAGATATAACTGTCGCCCTGTTTTCTGAATTCAGATGTCTGTTCAGGAATTCCCCGAAAAACGGCCGCATAAATCCCCGAACGATGTTTTGGGGGAAAACCATACAGACAGACACGATAGCAACAACCGAACCCATAAAGAGAATCGGCAGTCCGATCAGAATTACCATAAGGATTGAAATCGTTTTCTCTGAAAACTTATGACTGATTTGATGAGCATATTTGCTGAAAAACCAGGCAATGAGGTTTAGAGTGAAGAAAACAATCCCATAGTATTTGAGATCAAGTTTGACTAACTCAAAATATGGGTTGTAGGTGAAGAACCAGATCTTGGAGGTCACTCCAATCAAAGTAGTAAATCCAATGATCCACTTCACCGACTTGTGATTTGCCGTAAACAGAATGCCCGATTTCATCATGCCCCATTGCTCTCGCCCAGTGAATTTTTTGCTCCTCGGGGGCTCTTTTAGAAAAAGAGTTGCCCCAAGGGAAAGTAAAACACCAGGGATGGACAGAAACAGTGGTAATCTGAATGACACTTCAGCCAGGTAGCCCGCAAATATATTGCAGACGGCGGTCAGCAAAAGACGGTTGCCCGCTGATTCTCCGTCAATCTTTTTGTATTCTGACTCTCGGCCCGCAGCTTTGAGCGAATCGTAGAGAAACGCTGAATCTGCTCCGTCGCAGAATGAGATACCGAACATACAGAGGATATCGGCACCCCACATATCAAATGGTGATTTACCGAAAGTAAACCAGATAATACTTACCGAATACACAATTGACCCAAATATCACGGTCTTCTTTCTGCCGATGAGATCGGCCAGAGCGCCTGTTGGAACTTGGAGGAAGATTGTCCCCAAAAGAACAATCGACTCCATGAAGTATATTTGGGCCAGAGACATGTGGCCAACGTGCATAATGAAGGAAATCAGTACGGATCCCCAGAGAAGCGGTTCTCTGAAAGTCACGTACAACCTGTACAGCCTGACATTTCGAGCGGCGTCTTGTTCGTTCACGTTTATTCTCCTTTTTGGCTTTCAAAGAACTTGCTGAAAAGAAAACATCTCGGTTTCTATTCAGCCGAGATGTTTCTAAAGGAGTTTGTTTTTCAAATATTTATGAGTATTGAGAAACGTCCTGGCTAAATACAAATTTGTTTGCGTGGATATAAGACACGACAAATCCGACCATATTAATGGCCCACAAATTGGTATTAAGTTTTGGACATTTATTATCCATGTTTTTAGGATATCATATACTGGGTTATTTGTAAATAGCTACGTTAAACTTTTTCGTTAATAAGTGTTTTAACTAATTCAAATACTTCAGCAAATGTTTTTTCAGCCACCCCTTTTGTTACGAATTTTGGATTCTCTACTTCCCACCAGATGACATTTTTGGCTTTCCTTAAAAAATCAGGTATAAACGGTTCTTCGACCATTGAAACCACGATGTCTGTCTCACCCAACATTTCTGGCAAAAGCTTCCGAGTCAAATTTTTTCTAATAAGCATTCCCTGCTCTTCCATAAGTTCAAAAAAATCTGGAGTGCGGAAAAATTGCTCAATTATTGCACCCTCTGGGTTCTCTTGAACTCCAACATACGTGCCAGCGGAAGTCGCATCATTGGTTTCAGTGAGCTTGTTGTAGATTGCGGTAGCCATTTGGCTTCGGAACTGATTGTTTTTGCAGATAAATAATACTTTCATAATAAATTACATTAATACTAATAAAATAAAAGAAGGGAGATTCGACGTCAAAAGAGACGCCGAATCTCGACAAAGAATCACCTCAAATCCATCTCCTCCAAAATATAGGACGTGGTTTCTACGATTTTATCCGAATTTGTATTGTCCACGACTATGCGGTTATGGTCACATTCTGAGAATGGTTCAAAGAGTTCGCTAAACAGCCGATACATTGCGAGAGCCTCTTCGCTAGAAAGAATGTGACCAACACGCGGCTTGGACAATAATCTTTCCGCGACTATTTCGTAGGGGCACCGCACCTCAATCTATACAACCGAGATATTCTGTCCCAAGCAAAAATTCTCAATTTTTTGGCGAAGTTCTGTCAAGTGGAATACTTCGTCTATAACGATATTTTGTACTCCGCTTATGAACAATCTCAGCGCTTCGCAGAGACCTTTTCGGTAGTATTTCCACCGAATTTCCGGTGGATCTATCTCCGTTTTGACGAGTGTTGGATCTACATCGGTTTTTTTGAAATCATCGAGGTCAATGAGCTTGGCTCCAATGAGTTCGCAAAGTTTCCGAGAGATCGTGGTTTTACCGCTTCCGGGCAAGCCACAGAAGAGTATAAGCCGTCGCATGGTGAAATTCTCCTTCCTTCCAAAGAACAAAACCGGCCTCGTGTGAGACCGGTTTTGAGAAGTTGAAATGATTCAGCGCCTTAAACTAGCCCCACGTTTAGAGAGGTGTAATAGGCGTAATAATTTGCGCTGATTGATTTTTGTATGAATATTTCTGACATTGAAGCCATACTATTATGAATTGGCTAGTTTTGTCAAATCAATACAAACAAAAAATCACTGGTTTCTAGGTGATTTTTTATTCTGGATACTGCACTCAGCAGGTATGCTTTTCGGAATAGTTTACCTATGCATCTCAGTCACCTGACTTAGCGCGTGTGTTGGCTACATTATACTACAGGGAAATACACTGTTCTGGTATAGCAATTTGGCATATTTTAATAATTGAAATTTAATTCTTTCGCTTTCTCTTTAATTATTTCGGTCAAATCCCCACTTTTCCTTTTTGCATAAAATTCAGCTTGCTCTTTATTATTTATTTTTATAGTTTTACTCAACACTGCTTCAATCCCTTTTTCTCCAATCAGCTTGTTATCTTCCAAATCATAAGCGATGGATTGTATATTAAATGGCGTTTCTTCAATAAACTGCTCAATGGTTGGATTTTTCAGACCAGATACCCGTATTGCTTTGCGAATATCGGTAAAACTCATTTTGTTGCCTTCTCTAACATAATTTTGGCTTCCGTAATTATTTGTATGTATTTGCCACCCAACCGCCTCTTTTAATATGTCGTTCCGTTCCTCAACAATAAAATCAATATCATAGTTATAAACTTCACCCCCATACAAAGCTGAAGCTAAATTTCGGTAAATAAATCCGCCAATTATCCATATTTTACCTTTTGAGTTTTGTTTTACTAAATCAAGAACTTCAAGAAATACTGGGTCCTTAATATACGGCTCAAATTTCATTTCTAAATTTTCCATATCTTAACCAATGAGATTTTTCAAAAGATAATATGCTTGCATAGCTCCATTGAGAGCACTGTGGGGCATTGGCTCTTTTGGAATACCCATAACCTCGGATACAGAATTAAATGACAAGCTGTTTAGTTTATTTTTGTATTTCAAATAAGCCATAGACATAAGGTCAATACGATGATAATCCATTAAATTTTTCACCCCTGTTTTTCTAAAAGCTTCATTCATAAACCCCCAATCAAAAGAGACATTATAGGCATAGAAAAGGGCATCTTTTGTTTTAGAAGCATATTGCTCCATCGCTTCTTTTAGAGAAACTGCCTCTTTCCAATTTTCTTCTTTGTAGCCGTTTCTTTCCAAAGCCGCTGGGACAGCGTTTTCAATATGCTCTGGTTTAACTTTCACATTCAGAGTATCAATTATTTCCAGTGTTTTTGAATTAACTAAAACCAAGCCGATTTCCAGTATCTCGTTCTCGGTAAAAATATCCCCACTGGTTTCTATATCGGTTATGGCAATGTTTCTATCTTTTAAATTCATAATTATTTCGTTTTTACCAAATCAATATTTGAACCCTTTATAACTGGACCAAGGAACGGAAGTAATTTGTCTTGATACGATTTAAAAATCTTCTTGTCGTTTTCCGTTATTTTGCTTCCTTTTTTCTGCAGTTCAATTTCAAAAATGCCACCAACTTCCTTTACATTATCAATATGAAATACAGTATTGGTTTTCCTCCAAACTTCTCGCTTTTTATCAACCACAGCTTGCACCCCAAGAGAGGTGGTTAGCAACGGCAAAAGCTGTTTATCTTTGACATCATACAGTTTAACAACTGAAGCAGTGTCCTTGCCTTTAACAAAATTTGGACGCTCATAATATACAAGAGTTTGTTTCTTTCCTTCAATTCTCAACTTAAATCTTGGATTTTTCTGGGCTTTATTTGGTAAATTAAAAAAGTAATCTTTCTGATTTTTGGCTATCTCTTTTTTAGCCCCAATTTCCTTTAAGGTTTCTCTAATTTTTTTAAAGTCAGAGCAGTAATGTTTCAGTTCAAGATTAGTTTTGTTCATACCAATTCTTTAATTTATAACTTTACCTTGTTTTGCTAAATAATTCTTAAAATCTTCCAGATTACTTATTCCAGCATTTAACACAGATTCGTAAATATCTGCCCTTGAGAAGTCTTTCTGTGTGGTCTCCGTAACCCTCTTTAAAACGAGCAAGGATTTTACTCTCATCTTTTGGATGAACATAAACCTCTTTTTCTTCCCCCTCTCCTAATTTTTCAAGTTTATTAAAATTAAATTTCATATTTTTACCATTCTCCAGCACCGATGTGCAGAATTTCTTGGGAGTTTAATATTAAATTGAACTTTTCTTCCTGATTTACTGGGGCAATCATACAACTGGTATCCTTCTGAACTTGCCCATTTCTATCAGTCAAAGAATATTCTCTGCCCAAAACTACAAACCCGAACTTGCCATAGAGTTTTTGAAATCTGGGATTTGTAACATCAGTAAAAAGCATACCAATATCGCAATTAAGCCCCCTCATCTTTTCCATAGCTGTGGAGAGTAGTTTTTGGGCTATTCCTTGACCTCTATATGCTTCATTTACACAAAGCTCTCCCAAACCACCAATTAACATTTTCTGCCCCTCAAATTCAATTTCTCTTAAAAAAATATTTTGAGCTCCAATTAATTTCTCTCCATCAAAATACAAAATATACTCAACAGGACTGCTGTAATGGGTATTCTTGGACCATTCTGATATTTCTGGGCTTTTTACAGGAAAATTTTCATTCAAGAGATTTTCAACTCTTTCTTTTAATTCATCTCTCAATGGATAAGTAAAGGTTTCTATTTTCATTATTTTAACTATCCCTCTTTTTGTCCCAAAAATCAATGGAAAAGCCGGGGCAAACTCTACTACCAACCCGATTTTGAATTGTTATGCTGGTCCAATCTGCGATTTAGATTGTTGGTGCATCCGACATAGAGAGTCTGGTTAGAGCATTCGAGGATGTATACGAAAAAAGACATAAAATACAAATACTATCCTTCGACTCGCTATCGCTCGCTCAGGACGTTCGACTTCTTGTAATCTAGATTGATGTAGAAAACATTGTCGAAGGGCTATAGCCGTGAGCGGAGCGAGTGTAACGAGCGAAGTCGAACGGCTACATTATACGACCAAATCCGAACCTTTTTCAAACAGAATTTGTGATAATGTTCGCACGCTCCGCGCGCGTGGTGGCTTTGTATTTCATCTTACGCTCGACGCACAGCGACAACTCTGAAAGAGAATTCCGCTCGTCCTTCGACAAGCTTAGGACTCTGCCCCTCGCCCTCACCACCAAGAATTCCTCTCATCTTTTTGTTTGCGCGGGGTTATGAAAATGGATGAGTGGTGATGGGGGCTCGGGTCAGAATTTTTCTTTAAGGAAAAATTAAGCGGAATTCAAAGGCAAAGAACCAAACGGCTCAGTCCTGAGCGGAGTCGAAGGGCTCAAATGGCAGGAAATGAGCCGTTAGTGGTGTCTCGGTCATCCTGTTGTATATGGCAGGCTGAAAGATCCACCCTCGGACATCCGTCCTCGGGCATTTCCGCTATGGTGAGAAGCGAGCGAGCGTAGCTTCGCAAGGCCGGAGCGCGACGGCGCGAGGCGGGGTCGCAGAAATTTTCAGCAGAAAATTATCTGTGACACGAGCAACAATATTCCCTCACACACTTCTTACAGAAGCTGTCCACTCATTGGACTTTTTGTTTCGCTTCGCTCATAAAAATTCTCAATAAGTCTTGCGAAGCTTCAAGTGTTCGCTTCTCACCCTCTTCTCGTTTTCATCTCGGAGTTTGCAGTGTCGCTTCCGCTTTGGATTTCTGTGACTTCGTTCGGGACGGCGCTCATCCTTTAGTCAGGGCGCCATAGCGGAAATGCCCGAGGTAAAAACCAAAACAAAGAAATGACAGAAAAAGAAAACCAAAAAAATTCAAACAAAATACAAAAATAAAATTCAAAGGAAAAACAAATCAGATTCTTTCATACTTAACACCTTTTCCGGTTTTACCGACTTGCTTTATTTTTCCTTCTTTTTCCAAAATTTCCAAATACCTTGTTGCTGTTGCATCAGAGATATGCAAAAGTTTTTCCACTTCGTCGTTTGATATTTCTTTTCGCTCGGAAAATATTTCCAAAATCTTATTTATCTTTTCTCTTTTCTTTTCCTGTCTTGTTTCGTTTGCCAGCTTCAAATTTTCCTTCCTCGCTTCGTCGGAGCCTTGCGCGGAGATGGGTCGTTTTTCTGTCTGTTCACTTTCCGAGCCTAACGGCTCATTTGGTGGCAATTGAGCCGTTTGAGTTTCTAGTTCGGGTTTTGGCTCCATAACTTCCGTTATTGTCGTGTCTGTTCCATGTTTTTCTACGGTGATATTCGGGTTTTCTAACGGCTCATTTGCACCGTTTTGGTTTTCTGGTGGAATGTCGGGCTCTTGGGTTTTTTGTTCATCTGGTGGCATAAATAAATTATATCAAATTCTCAACAACTTGACTTGCCAATTCATCTCGTTTAAAAGAGGTTGTTAAAATATCCTTGTTTTAAGCCATATTTTGGCGAGTTGAAAAAGAAAATAAAAGAAAATGGAATTTTCCTTGACAGGTAAAGTAGAGTATGCTATACTATAAGCGTAAGATAAAGTGATGGCAGGAAGGCAAAAGAGAATCGCAGAAAAGCACTTGACAGGAAATACCGACTATGATATAATGGAAGTGTAAGATACAGAAGCGTAAAAGTTCTTTAAAAAGCAAATATAAGACAATCTTTAGAGGAGAGAGTCTTCAAGCCCTGAAGTAAATTGGGCCAGTAGGTTCTGCCGAGCTTAACAGCGAGGCAAGGGATTCAAGCAGAGGTCCGCTTGAACACCGCAAGAACAGACTGCTACTGATCAGCATACCGAAAAAGGTAAAGGCGATTGGGAGATCTCTTCTAAAGAAGGCAAACGAAAGTGAGCCTAGTAGAAGATATCTCTTAGTCGCCTTTTTTCGTGAGAAAAAAGAAATATAAGAAGATCGTTGAGTGAAGCGTGGGAACGAACCAATATTAAAATATAAAGTTTTCGCTCTCCCGCTTCTCTCAAAGAGGAGAGAGTATCTGGAAAGTCCAGATCTAAAAGTTCTTTACAAGGAGATGAATAGCAGATTGTCCCCACCTCTAGTCCGCAAGGAAGGTATCATGGCCTCCGCGCAAGCGGCTAAGCATGAATAGAGGAGAGAGTGGGGAGGAAACAGTCTTCTGAACATCTCGTTTGCCAGATGGAATGCTCTGTTCGCACCGAGGCTTGCAAACCCTCAAGCGGAAAGGAGCTATATCACAAAGGTAAATTCCATCGCCCGAAAAAACTAACAACAGTTAGGACATCGGTTGGAGATGAGAGATCTAAACCACCTCTGGTCTCCAAAAATGTCCTCGCTTGTCACGCTGAAGTTCCTCAGAGGACGGAAGCGGACTGCAGATGGAGGGCTTGTACATTGACAAATCAATAGAGAAGTAAGGAAAACGCAGAACAATTGTCCCGAGTTTATCGAAGGACGACTGCAATGTTATTCCTCTTCTCCGACATTAGTATGAAAGTGTTAGTGTCGGAAAGAGGGGTTGCAAAATCCCTGGCTATTCGCCAGCCTTTGGCGGAAGAAAGGTGAGATCATGAAAAAGATTGTTCTTGCTGGACCTCCGCGGTCTGGCAAAAGTTGTATGCGCGAGGGGCTGAAACAAGCCATCCGCGCAATCCCCGGCGCTCCTTACCCTTACGTCATCACGGCTTGTCCGGATGGCGAAGGTGCGTGGTTCCAGGAAACTGTAAACCACAATCCGGAGCTCGCCGCCCGCTGCAAAGCGGAGTACAAGGCGAAATTCACTCCAGAGTTTGTCCGCCGCGTCGCCGAGAGCGTGAGTAATTGCACTCTCGACCTGACGCTGGTAGACATCGGCGGGATTCCGTCCGAGGAGAACAGGGTCATCTGCAAGGATGCCACCCACATCGTTTTCCTCGCCGGCAACGATCCGAAAACGGGCACACCGTGGAAGGAACGTCTGCCGGAGTGGCGGAAGTTCGCCGGGGAGTTGGGGCTCACCGTGGTTGCGGAGATCTTCTCCGATTATCACGGGGCGAAGGACAATGTCGAGGGCGCGAGCTCCGACGGCGTGCTTCGCGGAAGCGTTCATTACCTCGAAAGGGGTGAAAACGTTTCCGAGCGTCCGATGATTCGGACGCTCGCCGAGCACCTGATCCGGCTCTAACGGGATCTGCCGCGCTTCCGGCATGAGTGGGGACGTGTGCGAATCCATAAGCACGCGCGAGACCACAGAAGCAAAGTTTGTAGGAAACTGATGCGCGTCACCTGCGCCCAAGAGATTCAGAATAGAAGCTGGCCGATGGTGAAGCTGGCGAAAACGAGATAAAGGAGAAAGACGATGAGTACCTACAATATCGCCCTCACCGAGGGCACGCTGAAGATCGGGTTCGGTTCCCCAGCCCAAAACGACCAAATCGTGAAGGACGCAGAAGTGCGCTTGAACGAGATGGTCGCGGCTGGTGAGCTCGCGGGTGGCGAAGTGATCAAAGTGAACGGTCCGGCCTCTCTGCCGGTAGCGATGGTGCTGGCCCACAAGCTGGCTCATCTCTACCAGGCAGTAGCGTGCTTCGACCCCAAGTTGGGAAAGTACGTGGTCGCGATCGCTCACGGCGGCAAGTACGCCATCGGCGACCTGATCGACTGATTCTTAGGAGCACGGGCGCGCCTACTTTTGAGTGCGGGCCTGGATTGTTTGCAAATTTCTGTTCCGTAAATCATGAAATTTGCAGGTTTACGGGAAGCGTCATGGTTTGACGCTTCCCACTTTCGCAGGATGTGTGTCCTGCCTGATGAGTCCGAAAGGACGAAAAAGTTTTATTTCCTTCACTTTTGGGATTTTGCTTGTCTTGAGCTTGTCGAAAGATTATCAAGATTAGCTAAAATCCCGAAAGGGAGAAAGGAGTCCCCATGAGGAGACTTTTCTGGGGCGCGATTTGTGCCCTTGGACTTCTGGGCAGTGGTGTGTTTTTTCACACTGCACAGAATCAGGGGCTCGCCCACAATCTGGTAGTATCTGCCAGGGTCATGGGCGGGTTTTCTCTCTTTGCTACCGCATTGGTAGTGTTGAGAGAGCTTGTACCGGTCAAGTATCGGCTTTCCGCAGTTGTGAATCTGCGGACATAAAAATTAAAATCACTCTTTTGTAAGATGTATATCTTACCTGATGAGTCGGAAACGACGAAACAGAATAAATGATTTCATTTTTATTCTTATTTCCTTTTCGGAATTCTGACAATCTCTCGATTTAAAAATTAAAAAAGAGGTGTTCAGAATCCCGAATGGG
>Ga0172371_10002478_pt1 | contig 29318 bp, 31 predicted proteins | sample Lak12m_FD_114543 | JGI IMG/M metagenome (GOLD analysis project Ga0172371, IMG submission 114543) | Freshwater microbial communities from Kabuno Bay, South-Kivu, Congo - kab_022012_12m | ecosystem: Environmental > Aquatic > Freshwater > Lake | place: Democratic Republic of the Congo: South-Kivu...
AATCCCTGATGCTCAAGGTCTTTCAGGTTATTCAAAATCTCCTGAAGCTGTGGAGAATCGGGATCGATTTGTATATTAAACTCTTTTGCCTTTCGCAAAATATTGCTTTTGCCCGCCAGGTCCGAGATTAAAACCCTGTGAGAGTTCCCGACAAGCTCGGGACGTATATGTTCATACGTCTCGGGCCTTTTCATGACCGCGCTTACATGGATTCCGCCTTTATGGGCGAACGCGCTGTCGCCTACAAAAGGCTGGCGCTTGAAATGCCGTATGTTTGCTATTTCATTTACAAACCTTGAGACTTCTCTGAGCTTCTTTATCTGCGCGTCGCTGATGCATTTTATCCCGAGCTTAAGCTGAAGATTCGGAATTATCGAGCAGAGGTTGGCATTTCCGCATCTTTCGCCGAGGCCGTTTATCGTCCCCTGCACCTGAGATGCTCCGAGCTTCACTGCAATCACCGAGTTTGCAACACCGCACTCAGAATCATTATGTGCGTGTATTCCAATAGAAGTTATGAGTGGTGAGTGATGAGTGACGAGTTCTTTGAAAATTTTTTCTACTTCGGCAGGCATTGTGCCGCCGTTTGTATCGCAGAGCACCAGACAGTCTGCGCCCGCGTCTCTGGCTGCAAGGAGGCATTTTAACGCAAATTCCGGATTGTCTTTATACCCGTCAAAGAAATGCTCTGCATCGAAGAATACCCTGTCAGTGTATTTTTTGAGATACGCAACAGAATCATGGATTATTTCGAGATTTTCATTATTGGATATTTTCAACGATTCTTTTACATGGAAATCCCATGTCTTTCCGAATATCGTTATTGCCGGTGTTTCTGTTTCTATGAGGGATTTGATATTTGAGTCGTCTTTGGCCTTGTGCTTTGGCCTGCGAGTGCTTCCAAATGCCGCGACGACTGAATTTTCCAGCCTGAGTTTTTTGACTTTCTTAAAATATTCAGCGTCTTTCGGATTCGAGCCGGGCCAGCCGCCTTCGACATAATGCACCCCAAGCTCGTCGAGTTTTTCTGTTATCCTGAGCTTATCCTCGACAGACAATGCGATGTCTTCTGCCTGAGAGCCGTCCCTTAAGGTCGTGTCGTATATTTCAACCCTTCTCATTGTTAAAGTATCAAAGGGTCAAAGGGTCAAAGGGTCAAAGCTTTGATACTCTGACACTCTGACGCTCTGACACTGCCGTTTTTACGTCCCCATCTCCCAACTCCGAAGGTATTTCTTCTGGGTCGGGGTTAATACATCTATCTTAATCCCCATTGACTTAAGTTTCAACTTTGATATCTCGCTGTCTATTTTTTCAGGAACGCTATATACCTTCTTTTCGAGTTTTTTATAATTTTTAGCCATGTATTCAGCGCACAGAGCCTGATTCGCGAAACTCATATCCATGACAGCGGACGGGTGTCCTTCTGCTGCCGCAAGGTTTATTAGCCTTCCCTCGCCGAGCAGATAAATTCTTTTCCCATTTTTGAGAGTATATTCCTCAACAAAATCCCTGATGACTCTTCTTGCCTTTGACATCTTCTTTAAGTCGTTTATTGATATCTCGACATTAAAATGCCCTGAATTGCAGAAGATGGCGCCGTCTTTCATAAGCCGGAAGCAGTCTTTATAAATGACGTCAATATCGCCTGTGGCTGTGACGAATATATCACCGATTCTTGCGGCGTCTTTCATCGGCATGACTTCAAATCCGTCCATGGTTGCCTCGAGTCCTCTCAGAGGGTTGATTTCCGTGATGATTACCTTTGCGCCCATGCCCTTGGCCCTCATTGCAATCCCCTTGCTGCACCACCCATAGCCTGCAACCACAAATATAGAACCTGCGATAAGCCTGTTCGTAGCCCTTAGTATTCCGTCAATCGTTGACTGCCCTGTGCCGTAGCGGTTGTCAAAGAGGTATTTTGTGTATGCATCATTCACCGCAATTATGGGGTACCGCAAAACACCTTTCTCAGCCATTGCCCTGAGCCTTATAACGCCTGTGGTTGTTTCTTCGGTTCCGCCCAATAAATTTTTCAATAAATCCTTCTTTGTCGTGTGCAGCGTTGAAACAATGTCAGCTCCGTCGTCCATTGTGATATTTGGCTTTAAGGACAGGCAATCCATTATGTGCCTGTAATAAGTCTTATGGTCTTCTCCTTTTATTGCAAAGACAGGGATGCCCGAATTTTTAACAAGGGACGCGGCAACATCGTCTTGAGTGCTTAATGGATTGGAAGCGCAGAGATAGACTTCAGCTCCGCCTGCTTTAAGCGTATCGGCAAGATTGGCTGTCTCTGTTGTCACATGAAGACATGCGGCGAGTTTTACGCCCTTGAGGGGTTTTTCTTTGCTGAAGCGGTCTGCAATGCTCTTGAGAACAGGCATTTCCTTTGCAGCCCACTCGATTCTTAATCTGCCCTTCTTTGCAAGAGCAATGTCTTTTACATCGTGTTTAATCATTTATCCTCCAAGTGATATTAGTATCAAAGCGTCAAAGTATCAAAGTGTCAAAGCTCTGAAACTCTGACCCTCTGATGCTCTGACACTATTTTAAATTTTTACAGCCCTGCTTCTTTTTTAAGCGTTGCTGCCTTATCTGTTTTTTCCCATGTGAAGTCAGGGTCATTTTTGCCGAAATGGCCGTACGCGGCAGTCTTCTTAAATATCGGCCTTCTGAGCTTCAGGTGTTCGATGATGCCCTTTGGCGTCAGGTTGAAATTCTTCCTGATTAATTGAACGATCTTGTCGCCTTCGATTTTTCCTGTCCCGAATGTATCAACAAGTATGGATACAGGCTCCGGAACGCCGATTGCATAAGCAAGCTGTACCTCGACCCTGTCCGCGATTCCTGATGCGACTATATTTTTGGCAATATATCTTGAGATATACGCGCCTGAACGGTCCACCTTCGTTGGATCTTTTCCCGAGAAGCATCCGCCTCCGTGGCTTCCAACTCCTCCGTAACTGTCAACAATTATCTTTCTTCCTGTTAGTCCTGTGTCGCCCATAGGCCCGCCTACGACAAAACGGCCTGTGGGATTTATATAATATTTAACACTTTCCTCGTCAAGAAGTTCCTTTGGAACAACAGGCTTTATTACCTTTTCGATGATGTCTTCTTTCATATCCTTCATATGCACGTCAGGGCTGTGCTGGGAGGAGACTACAATGGTGTCTATCCTGTGCGGTTTGCCGTCTTTGTATTCAATAGTTACCTGAGATTTGCCGTCAGGCCTCAGATATGGAAGGGTATCATTTTTTCTCGTCTCCGAAAGACGCATTGCGATCTTATGGGCCAGCATTATCGGCAGTGGCATGAGTTCAGGAGTCTCATTGCATGCGAAACCGAACATCAGGCCCTGATCTCCCGCGCCTCCTGTGTCAACGCCCATGGCAATATCGCCTGACTGCTGGTCTATGGAGGTTATGACCGAGCAGGTTTCATAATCAAAGCCGTATTTTGCCCTTGTGTATCCTATGTTTTTGATAGTTTCCCTGACAATGTCGGGTATATGCACATAACATGTTGTTGAAATCTCCCCCGCGACAAAGGCAAGCCCTGTTGTCACGAGTGTTTCACACGCGACCCTTGCAATAGGATCCTGCGCAATTATAGCATCGAGAATAGAATCTGATATCTGATCGGCTATCTTATCAGGATGACCTTCTGTCACAGATTCAGAAGTAAAGAAATAATTTTTTCTTGCCATCGGCGACCTCCCTAACTGTAGTTTTGAACTGTATATTTTATATATTTCTTAATAAAAATGGAAGGCATATTTAAAAATATATCTTTTTTCTGCTAAAATCTTTTGTGCTTGCCCAGCAATTAATCAACGGCCTTACACTCGGCGGAGTCTATGCTCTCATAGCCTTAGGCTATACAATGGTATATGGAATACTCGAACTCATCAATTTCGCGCACGGCGAGATATACATGCTCGGCGCATATCTCGGGATTATATTCCTCGCTTTTTTCACAGCTGTCGGGCTCACATCATACAGCCTGCCGTTGTCTCTGCTGCTCACCTTTATCCTTTCAACGGCCTTTTGTTCCGCTTATGGTTTCACGATCGAAAAGATAGCTTATAAGCCGTTGAGAAACGCGCCCCGGCTAAGCCCTCTGATCAGCGCGATAGGAGTTTCCATTTTTCTTCAGAACTATGTGATGGTCACTCAGGGCGCAACCGATAAGGTCTTTCCCCATCTCTTTGAGACATCTGGTTTTGAAATGGTGGGCACAAGGGTTACGCATATACAGTTTTTCATAATAGCAGCCTCGGCAGTCTTAATGCTTACTCTTCATTTGTTCATAACAAAGACAAAGACAGGGAAGGCAATGAGAGCGGTGTCGCAGGATAAGGTGATGGCGTCGCTGGTGGGAATAAATATTGACACAATCATTTCCGTGACTTTTATTATAGGCTCGGGGCTTGCCGCTGTTGCGGGATTGATGGTTGCCGCATACTACGGGCTTGTAAATTATTCCATAGGATATATGGCAGGCATAAAGGCGTTTACGGCAGCGGTGCTTGGAGGAATAGGGAGCATTCCCGGAGCGATGGTCGGAGGGATTCTTCTGGGCCTTGTTGAGAGCCTGAGCGCAGGTTACATATCAAGCGAATACAAGGACGCCTATGCCTTTGTCATTTTAATAATCATCCTGCTTATTAAACCCTCCGGCCTATTCGGGAAAACACAGGAAGAAAAAGTATGAGCAATTTACCTATTCACCAATTAACCTCCGCCTTAGGCGGATCACCATTTGTTATAGCCCTTTGGTTTTCACTGCTCTTTTTTCCGTTTAAGGGATTGGAGGCAGCCGGGATTCTCTTCATTGTTTTGTTTGCCGCACTTTTCCTCCTGAGCATTTTAAGAAAGTGCGGAGTTGCCGTAAGAGAAACAATCACAAATTATAAAAAATATTTTTCCGCCTTAAAACTCCGTGAATCAAAAACGCGTTCAATCGCATTAATTCTACCCATCTCGGCAGTTGTTCTCACGCTTCCTTTATACGGTCGCGATTATTTAATTGACATCGCAGTACTTTCAGGAATCTACATAATACTCGCGCAGGGGCTTAATATAGTCGTGGGTTTTACGGGCTTGTTAAACCTCGGGTTTGTGGCTTTTTACGCGATAGGAGCGTATTCTTATGCATTGCTGAATACAAAACTCGGAATCGGTTTCTGGGCATCCATGCCCCTTTCGCTTGCGTTTGTAACATTATCGGGATTCGTACTCGCTATTCCCGCGCTGAGGCTGAGGGGAGATTATCTCGCGATAGTGACGCTCGGATTCGGCGAGATTGTGAGGCTCGTTTTAAACAACTGGGATTCGCTTACAAAAGGGCCGAATGGGATTTCCGGGATTGAGCCTCCGCATTTATTCGGGATTCAAATCGGACAGCTAAGCCATTTCTATTATTTCGTACTAATTTTTGTTCTCCTTGCAGTGTTCATAATCAGAAGGGTTGCTGATTCAAGGATGGGGAGGGCCTGGATTGCGATAAGGGAGGATGAGATAGCATCGTCCTCGATAGGGATAAACACAATGGCGTACAAACTTTATTCATTCGCCTTCGGCGCATTCTGGGCAGGGCTTGCTGGAGTCTTGTTTGCGGCCAAGATGCAGTTTGTATCGCCTGAGAGTTTTACGTTTATGGAATCTGTTCTGATACTCTGCATGGTCATACTCGGCGGGCTCGGCAGCATCCCGGGGGTTATACTCGGCGCAATAATTCTGGTGATGCTTCCCGAGATGCTGAGGGAAGCGCAGATGTACAGGATGCTCGCGCTCGGCAGCGGGCTTGTTTTGCTTATGATATTCAGGCCGCAGGGCATTTTTGGAGGGAAAGGTGTATCTCTTAGAAGTTAGGGATATCACGAAGCACTTTGGCGGCATAAGGGCTGTCGAGGAAATAAGGTTCAGAGTGAGAGAAGGCTCAATAATGAGCATTATAGGGCCGAACGGCGCTGGAAAGACCACATTGTTTAACTGTCTTACAGGCATAACACGCCCGACAAAAGGCGCAATATTTTTTATTGAAAATGACATTACAGGATTTCAGCCAAATAATATTGTTAAACTCGGCATTGCAAGGACCTTTCAGAATATAAGACTCTTTAAAGAGATGAGCGTTCTTGAGAATGTCATGGTTTCGCAGCATTGCAGGACTAATGCAGGGTTGTTTGCCGCAATATTGGGGGGTGTTGCTTTCAGGGCTGAGGAGAAGGCAATACGGGAAAGATCTCTTGAATATCTAGAGCTCGTGGGGCTGGAAAATTCTGCGGAGACAATTGCAGCCAACCTTCCTTACGGCAGCCAGAAAAGGCTTGAGATAGCAAGAGCAATTGCGACAGAGCCGAGATTAATACTCCTTGATGAACCTACGGCAGGTATGAACCCTCAGGAAACATCAGGGATGATGGAGCTCATAAAGAAACTTCAGGAACTAGGGAAAACAATTATCCTCATAGAGCATGACATGAAGGTCGTAATGGGTATTTCAGAAAATATAGTTGTTCTTGACCATGGAGTAAAGATTGCAGAGGGGACCCCTGAGGAGATAAGGAGTAATCCGTTGGTAATAGAGGCATATCTTGGAAAGGAGCATTAAAATAGAAATGTTGAGAGCTGTTGCCGAACGCCTTTTCACTTTTTGCAGAGATTTTTCTGTCGTTCTAAGGCCAATTCCGCTGCATCCGCAAAACTCATCCCGAACATTGGGATTCAAACAGTTGCGGCTGCAACGCTCCATTAGCCAAGAACGTCAACGAAGAATCTCTAATGCCGCTCAAAGGGTCCGTCAACAGCTTTTATGTTATATGGTGAATTATGCTTGAGTTGAATAACATACACACATTTTACGGCGCGATTGAGGCGCTGAAAGGTATTACTCTGAAAATAGAGCAGGGCGAGATAATCTGTCTTATCGGGAGCAACGGGGCCGGCAAGTCAACAGCTCTCATGACTATATCGGGGATATTGAAAGCCGGCAGCGGCAGAATATTTTTTATGGGTGAAGATATTTCCGCTACGCCTCCTCACAGGATTGTTGAAATGGGGATAAGCCATGTGCCCGAAGGGAGAAGGATTTTCCCGAGGCTGACCGTAAAAGAAAATCTCGAGATGGGAGCGTATACAATAAGTCCCAAGTCCCAAGTCTCAAGTCTCAAGAGCCAATTAGAGAAAGTCCTTGAAATGTTTCCGGTTTTGAAAGAGAGGGAGAGGCAGCTTGGAGGCACGCTGAGCGGGGGAGAACAGCAGATGCTCGCAATATCCCGGGCGTTGATGTCTGACCCGAAGCTATTGCTCCTTGATGAGCCGTCTCTGGGCCTTGCGCCCATAATTGTAAATAAGATATTCAGGGCAATAAAAGACATAAATCAGAACGGCGTCACTGTCCTTCTTGTGGAGCAGAATGCGCATGCAGCCTTAAATCTTTCACACAGGGGTTATGTCCTTGAGCAGGGCAAAATAGCGCTTCACGGAATAGGGAAAGAACTGCTTAATAATGAGCAGGTAAAAAGGGCTTACCTCGGAGAGTAGTTATCCTATTTTTCCGAGTATCTCTTTTATGCGCTGGTTAACAAGTTTTCCGTCCGCCTTGCCTTTTACCCGGGGCATAAGTTCTTTCATGAGTTTCCCCATTTCTTTCATGCCGCTGACACCGGTCTCTTTAATCGCAGATTTAATTATCTCATCAAGTTCCTCTGGCGTCAACTGTTTTGGCAGGTATTCCTGAATAATGCTTATCTCCTTGTTTTCTTTTTCTGCAAGGTCATTTCTGTTTGCCTTCTGGTATTGTTCAGCAGACTCCTTACGCTGCTTTACCATTGTGGAAAGAACGCCCAAGATATCTTCTTCGGTAAGTTTGCCTTTCCCGCGTTTTGCAATCTCAACATTCTTTATTGCCGATTTTATCATCCTTAGAGTGGTTGTCCTGAGGGCGCTCCCCTCTTCCTTGCTCTTCATACTTGCCACAAGGTCTTCGTTTATCTTCTTCAAAATGTCCATAGCAATCCTTTTATGCGAGCGCAAACGATTTTTTCGGTTCGGGAAGTTCCTTTCCTTGCCCCTGAAGGGCCTCCCTATGACAATCAAACGCTTCTTTAGCGTTCTTTATAGCTTCGTCAATGGTGCTGCCGCCGGTGAGGATTTCTGGAATATCAGGGAATCTCACATAGAGCCAATGCTCGTCTTTTTCGTGAGACGGCACTATTATAATTTCGTAATCTTCTATAGTAAACATTTTCTGATAACCTCCTTTACATCCAGCACATGACAGAATTTCCTTCCGCCATGCGGCTTGACAAGAGTTATAGTCGTCTCTCCATTTGAGAACGAATAATGGCTTCCTTTTACATTGATTATATCATAACCCTTAGTTTTCAACGCCTTGGTCAAATCCTCAAAATAAACATGCTTAGGGTTTTCTTTTATTTTTTCTATCAGCTTCTCTGCTTTGCTCAAAACATTGCTCCGTTTTTTTGGTGGCTTATTATAGCAGAATTAAAGATTCATTCGGCGAGTTAGGGTCACTGACCAAAACAACGGTCGATGTTCCCAATTATTTTCCATTAAAACGGCACTATCCACATTTTTCACGCGTGCCGTCATCCCCGTATTTCTTGCTCCTCGGCGAATCGCCTGAGGCGATAATCGGACATCCGGAAAATAACCAAAAAAAGATTCCTGCTGGAGTTTATCCCGCACACAGATACGGGGCGGGCATGACGGATGGAGAATCTTCAAGAAAACAGGCGCTGTCGCCATTTTCATTTTTACGTTGTCCCCCATTTTGACTATAATGAATGACTCGATTCCATTTTTCAGCAGACACTATGAAACTTTACAATTGTAGTTGGATCAATACCTTGAAGTATCTTGGTAAAAAAGGCATTCTTGAATTTCTGGAGGAGTTGGGAGCGAGCAAGTTGAAATTCTTTGCGAATGTTCTTACATTCACTGGGCCAGTTATCAATCTCTTCCTTTGAGTAAACTTCAAGATAAACCCTAAGATTTTTTTTAAGCTCTTCGCTATAATACTGGTCACATGTTTTCCCCTTTGCGTCTTCATCAATATCGAATCGGCGGATAAATTCTTTAAAGTCCCTGTCAAATTCAATCTCCATTGCCTCTACTGAATTAGGGTAATATTTTTTTATTTGATCCATCCAGTATCGATTAGGCTCTATAAAGTTTTCCTCCCCCTTCCAGCCATCGTCGACAACTCGGAACCGAGCCCAATTTGTCTGGACATAAAGAAGGCATTGTTCGCTTAAGGAAATATCACCGTGGTAGTTGATGGCCTTGATTTTTTGGCTATCATAAAGATTCGAAATGCGCTCAGATGCACCCCACACGCTTCGTCCGATATTCTTTTCTGCAAAATAGATTTGATGTATTTCTTTCGCTGACAGCTTGGGTTGGACACTCAAACGGCGTGCCACTACAAGGCTATTCCTGATCTCTTGTTCAGTTGGAATCTGAGCATCAAACTTGCTCTGTTGAGCAAAAGAGATATCTTGTAATAAAGATAAAAAGAAAATCGCTGCAATGATGAGCGACATTATTGGTGATTTTCTCATTTCAACCTCCCATGGGATGCAGTGCCTTGGCGTTCAAATTGCGCTATATATTGTTTTGCTCTCAAATTGGAATATGGCAGATATACGCTGTAAATTGGCTTTTTCAGCACTTGCGCCATGCGGCACCTCAACAGACATTATCAATATAGACAAATATCTTTGCATTGTCAATGAAAATCATGAGTCGTGTCAAGACAAAGTAGAAATGTCACAAATCTAATGTAAACCAACAAGCTTCCTTTGGTTGACAATTCCTATCCCTTTCCGAAAAAATACCTCATGATTAACAGCCTTAGAGAGAGAATTCTAAACGGCGGTTCTATAACAAAGGATGAAGCACTGAAGATTTCCGAGGTTCAGGGAGCGGAGATGTTCGACCTCTTTGCCGCCGCCAGTAAGATAAGGCATAAATTCAGAAGCGATTCGGTTGACCTCTGCGCCATAGTGAACGCGAAATCCGGTCTCTGTCCCGAAGATTGCTCATATTGCGCCCAGTCCTCGAAGAGCAAAACCGGCGCGGCTGTATATCCTCTCATAAAAAAGGAACTTGTAATCGAGAAGGCGAAAGGGGCTAAGGCTGCCGGTGTTAAAAGATTCTGCATTGTCACGAGCGGAAGAAGGATTGGAAAAAATGAATTAATTGAAATAGCCTTGATGGTAAAAGATATTAGGCATATAGGGCTTTTGCCGTGCGCCACATTAGGGCTTCTGAATAAGGATGATCTGTCATTTTTAAAAGATAACGGCCTTGAGCGATACCATCATAATCTTGAAACTTCGGAGAGATTTTTCCCTGAGATGTGCAGGACACACACATATTACGATAAATTAAAGACCATAGAGGCAGCCAAGACAGCAGGCCTTTCTATTTGCTCCGGTGGAGTATTCGGTATTGGCGAGACATGGGAAGACAGGCTTGACATGGCCTTTGCCGTAAGAGATCTGGACGTTAATTCTGTGCCAATAAATTATCTAATCCCTGTGGAGGGCACTTTGCTTGGCAATAAGGATTTACTTAGCCCGTTAGAGGCGCTGAAGATAATAAGTCTTTACAGGTTTATCCTTCCTCAAAAAGAAATCCGTGTCTGCGGCGGAAGGATGCAGGTTCTTGGGGAGTTTAACTCGATGGTCTTTATGGCAGGAGCGGATTCTTTGCTTACAGGGAATTATCTTACGACAACAGGAAGAAGTTATGAGGATGATTTCAGGCTGATAAGGGACTACGGCTTGAGGACAGGATAGAGATAAATGTTCAGCATCCGCATGAGGGCATCAAAAAAGGCAGCGATTAGGGACTGGGGGCTGGGGCTTAGACAAAAAAAGAAAGAAATTCATATTTCGGGCGCAGAGGGGATATTTGAGAAAGTAGAGATTGCAAAGGTCTGTAATGAATATATCAAAAGGGCATTAACCCATTCAAGAGGAGAACCTGACGAGATTGTAATCACGATCGAAAAGATAAATCGGAAACCAAAAAAAATCTCCTTACTGCCTGTAACAACCCTTAAATGCCCATCTCCTGAAAAAGCTAGAAAGCTTATTGCTCAAAGATTAGAACCTCTCGGTATTTCAAAAAAAGCAGTTGACAGCGGATTTGCCGTCCTTAACTCATTTAAAACGATGCGGGGTGCATCACTAATACTTGCAAAATCAGGGAAGCGTGTCGAACCGGACGCTGAAAGGGGCGTAAGGGTGTCAAGAATCGGGATTGATAAATCAATAGCGAAAAAATTATCGAAAGAACTCTCGTTTAAAAAAATAAATACAGACAACTTTGTACGTATAAGGGAAGCGCTTGTCATAGCGTCAAAGGCAGCATCGCATCCTGATGTTATCGCAGAGATTTGTATTTCCGATGACCCTGATTATACAACGGGATATGTCGCTTCAAGGGAATTTGGATACATGAGAATACCCAACATCAAAAAAGAAAAAGAAATGCACGGCGGCAGGGTTTTTTTTATCGCTGAATCCGCGGATATTCCCGGTCTAATTTCTTATCTGGAAAGAAAGCCTGTTATCGTTATATAATCAAACTATTACCGGCAAGGAGGACTATATATGAACGGGCTCCCTAAATATATCTTCATATTTTCATGTCTTATATTCCTGTCATCTCTTTCCCTACAGGCAAATGCGGAAATCGAAATCATTGAAACCGAAAGCAGCTATATCATGGGCGACAATGACAGCAAGATTGACGCTCGCCGTATTGCAATGCAGGAGGCAAAAAGAAAGGCGCTTGAACTTGCGGGCACGTATGTGGAAAGCCTGACTGAAGTGAAAAACATGTCTCTGACAAAAGATGAGATAAAGGTATATACCTCCGGGGTCGTTGAGACAGAGATTATTTCTGAGGAGATGAAGGGAACGTCAGCCCATCCTGAAATTTTCATAAGAGCAAGGTGCAAGATTGATACCGCCGTGCTGATAGGACATATTAATAATTTTAGAAAAAATGAAGACCTGAAAGAACAGTTAAACACCGCTTTAAAAGAAAATGAAGCGCTTAAAAAAGAAAGAGATAACCTGACAAGCAAACTCTCTGCAGAAAAAGACAAATCAAAGGCTGCAGACATACGCAAGAAACTGGATAACGTGCTTGACAAGGAAGAGGCCAATGACGAAGTAAAGAAAATCTGGACAGGCCTCGCTCACAAACTCCTCAACTCAACCGACATCAAAAAATATGTCGGCAGGCTAAACGAGAAAGAGCTTAATGAGGCAGCTCACGCATTGAACAAGGTTGTGAAGGTAAACCCCGAAAACCAGAGGGCGCATATGCTGCTTGCCGCCATATATCAGAAGAAGGGAGACAGCGCGGCTGCGCAAAAAGAAATAAAGACAGCCATAGCGTTGAATCCTTCCAATCCCTTCTTCCATCTAAGGCTGGGGCTGCTTTTAAGGAATGAAGGAAAATATAAGGAGGCGATTAAAGAATTGACAATTGCAAAACAGTCTATGCCGAATAGGCCGGACATGCTCTTCCATATTGGAATGACATATAAGGTGGAAGGCAATTGTCAGGAGGCAGTTCCGAATCTTAAAAAATTCCTGATAGCTTCCAAAAGGGATAACGGGCTCTTTGCAAAGATGAAACACGAGGCCGTCAGGTCAATTAAAGAGTGCGGTAAAAAAACAGGACAAAAACCCATTAAACAACGACCGATTAAACAAAAGCCGCCAAGATACAGATAATGCGCAAAATATTTTTTATTGGCAATCCGGCTGCAGGAAGGAATGCCCTAAAGAAAATCAAGGAAGCATCGGCAATCATTAAAAGCATCGGGCATGACGTCCAAGTGCTGCTGACCGAGAAAAGAGGCGATGCCGAATCATTTGCAAGAGAGATTAGCCGGATGCAAGATGCAGGATACAAGATACAAGATAAAGAAAACATCATGCATCGTGCATCGTGTATCATGCATCCTGATGTTTCTGACATTCTCATCATTGCCGCGGGCGGCGATGGAACGTTTAATGAGGCGCTTAACGGCATTGCAGGCAGCGATGTCCCTATGGCAATACTTCCTCTCGGCACTACAAATGTCCTGGCAAAAGAACTCGGCATACCTGAAGATGTAAATAAGGCCATGGATATTGCCTTGAGCGGCAAGGTAAAAGATGTTTGCCTTGGGAGAATAACCTTAAGTCAGAACAGCAATCCCATCACTCGTTGCTTTCTCTTAATGGCCGGCATCGGATATGACGGCGAAACAGTTTATGGGATGAGAGACGGCATAAAAAGATATTCAGGGAAAGGCGCATATGTATGGAGCGCGTTGAAAACACTGCTGCATTGGAATCCCGGCAAATTAATTTTTAAGATAGATGGCCGGCTCTTCGAAGGCTATTCTGCGATAATCTGCAATGCATCGAAATATGCGGGAAATTTTAAGATTGCTCCGGAGGCGGATATAAGCAAGCCGCTGCTTTTTGCCGTTATTATGCACGGGAAAAGACGGTTGGATATTATCAGATATATCATGGGAATGTTTGCTGGAAAACACGCAGGATTTGATGACATAACATATAAGCAGGCAGAAAAAATTGAAATAGAAGGAAATGCCTTTATTCAGATAGACGGCGATTATCTCGGCATTGCGCCGGCAACAATTCAGGTTATGCCAAAAGCCTTAAAACTTGTTTATTAGATATGCTTTTAACGACGCCGCCCGGCAGCTGGATAAAAACTTAACTATTTTTTGTCATTGCTTCTACTTTTTCGTAGAATGAAATAAGAGCTTCTCTTAGTTTGTGTTTTGGGATTTCTTCTTTTTCAATAAGAGACATGACGCGCAATAATTCAGGATTGATATTTTTACGGAAGCCTTCTATGTCAAAGCATTTACCCTCTAATGTATCGAGTATTTTATTTACATCCGTAATGAACGATCTTATATAAAAATCGTCATTGGCCCGAACGGATAAGCGCCTGTTATAATCGCCTCCAAGTATGAGCTTCATTTCCATTTTTAACCTCTCAAACGGGCCGATGAAGCGGTGCGTAAAGAATATCGCCAATACAATCACGATAATTACATAACCGAAAAATACGGCTATGAAAGAGAAAATGCTAGGCTCTATTCTTGCCCCGAGTTGCTTGGTCAGGTATGTAAACAGGATTCCTGCAAGGAGCGACCAGATGACTATAAGCGAGATCGAAAGCTGAAGTTCCTTTACCATAAAGAATCTCTGCCTTATCTTTTTGCCCATGTCGGATATTGTATCATTAAACGGGCCATTCTTATCAACAAATTTTAGGGGCCTGTTTTATAATGAACCTATAGACAGAAAACGTTTAAGAGTAATCGCAGCATCCTCCTTATGATTACAGGAAAAAACATCCGCGTTAAATTTATCACTGGCCTAAAAGAAGATGCCTCAAAAGGACTATTACAGGGACTATGATATAGTCCGTAATTCTTAGAAATATCAATCCGATCAGGATAAAGAATCCATAGGGTTCTATTTTGCTGTAAGCGACTGCCTGCTTATGCGGCAGCAGTCCCATCAGTATCTTGCTCCCATCGAGCGGCGGCACGGGGATCAGATTAAATACGCCAAGCCCGATATTAATCGTAACTGTAAGCTGCGCTATCAGAAGCACAGGAACGAGGATTGTTTGTCCAAGAGGGCTAAAAGGCGAAACAGGAAGGCTTATCAGAATCCTGAAAAAAATTGATGCTATTATTGCAATGATTAAGTTCGTTGCAGGCCCCGCGAGAGATACCCACATCATGTCTTTCTTCGGATCCCTTAAATTATAAGGATTGACAGGAACCGGCTTTGCCCATCCGATCATCCGTGTAAAGATAAATACCAGTGTGCCGATGGGATCGAGATGTTTTAGAGGATTTATCGTAAGCCTCCCTGCAAGCCTTGCAGTCGGGTCTCCGAGTTTGTCCGCGACATAGCCGTGGGCAAGCTCGTGAAAGGTAACGGCTGTCAGAATTGGAAAAGCAAGAAGGACTATATCCCGAATTATATTAGTAAAATCCAAGTTATCTGCCTAAATAAATGTTCTCTCTGATGTCATTGATATCATTGGGAATCAGTTGCAAAATATTCGTAAAACTTGTAGAAACTATAATAGTTTATCAGGAGAAAAGTCAATTATATTCAATCCGCTTTGTTCTGTTCGCTTTATTTCATCAATAACTTTTACGTGCATGTCCCTTTACCTAACCATTGAAAAATTCGTATAATTAACATAACTTCGGGTTTGAATGTTTTTCATTCATCCGGAATTTAAATCCCTGTAAGTTCAAGGAGAAGCTACATGAATGCCGCTGTTAAAAATGGGAAGCTCAACAACTGGATCAAGGAAGTAGCGGAGATGTGCCGGCCCGATGATATTTACCTGTGCAACGGCACCAAGGAAGAATATGACTTAATGATGTCAAAACTGAAGTCGGCAGGCAGCGCTATCCCCCTTAAAAAGCGTCTCAACAGCTATCTTTTCCGCTCTGACCCAAGCGATGTGGCGCGCGTTGAGGACCGCACATTCATCAGCACATCATCAAAGGATGATGCCGGCCCTACGAATAACTGGATAGATCCAGGTGAATTGAAAAATACTATGAAGAACCTTTACAAAGGATGCATGAGCGGACGCACAATGTATGTGATACCTTTTTCGATGGGGCCTATCGGCTCTCCGATTTCAAAGATCGGAGTCGAAATAACCGACAGCCCGTATGTTGTCTGCAACATGCACATAATGACCCGCGTCAGCTCCAGGGTAATGGAGCTTCTTAATGCGGGCGAAGACTTTATCCCCTGCCTGCACTCGGTAGGCGCTCCTCTGGCAAAGGGGCAGAAAGATGTTCAATGGCCGTGCGCTCCGATAGAGAAAAAATATATAAGCCATTTCCCTGAAGAGAATTTAATCTGGTCGTACGGCTCCGGTTATGGAGGAAATGCCCTGCTCGGCAAAAAATGCCTTGCGCTCAGAATTGCTTCAGCAATGGCAAGAAGAGAAGGATGGATGGCAGAACACATGCTTATCCTCAGGCTCACAAATCCCGAAGGAAGGCAATATCACATTGCCGCCGCATTTCCATCCGCCTGCGGCAAGACGAATCTGGCTATGATGCAGCCTTCGATCAAAGGATGGGAATGCGAATGCATCGGCGATGACATAGGATGGATGAAGATGGGCAAGGATAACAAGCTCTATGCCATTAATCCTGAAAACGGATTTTTTGGAGTGGCTCCCGGCACTTCGTATGACACTAATCCTGTGGCAATGGATACCATCAAAGAAAATATTATATTCACTAACTGCGCTTTGACGGATGACGGGGATGTCTGGTGGGAGGGCATGACGGATGATGTGCCCCCGCATCTCATCGACTGGAGAGGGCATGACTGGACGCCTGCAAGCCAAAATGATGCGGCACATCCAAATGCGCGCTTTACCGCTCCTGCTGCGCAATGCCCTGTAATTTGCAAGGATTGGGAAAATCCCGCAGGAGTCCCCATAGACATATTCATATTCGGCGGGAGGAGAACAAGCGTTGTTCCTCTTGTTTACGAGGCATACTCATGGGAACACGGCGTATTCCTCGGCGCAACTGCCGCGTCCGAGACGACATTTGCCAATATCGGAGACGTGGGAAGCCTGAGGAGAGATCCGTTTGCCATGAAGCCGTTCTGCGCATACAACATGGGCGATTATTTCCAGCACTGGCTTAATATGGGCAAAAGGCTCGGCGGCAAGGCTCCAAAGATATTCTATGTAAACTGGTTCAGAAAAAACTCTGACGGCAAATTTCTCTGGCCCGGGTTCAGCGAAAACAGCCGTGTGCTTAAGTGGATTTGCGACCGCATCGACGGCAAGGCAGATGCGCAAAAATCCCCGATAGGCTTATTGCCAAAAGAAGGCGGTCTTGACCTTACGGGACTCGATATATCCCCTGAAAACATCAAAGAGCTTATGCATGTCGATCCCAATGAATGGAAGGCTGAGATACCCGATATTGAGAAGCACTTTGCAATGTTCGGCAATCGTCTTCCTGAAGAATTAAAAAAACAGCTTAAAGAACTCAAAGCGCGTCTTGGATAAAATAATCTCAAAAAAAACCCTTGTTAATGTGCTGGGGGTTGTATATCTCCATACACAAACCAGCGACGGAGGAGATCTCTATCTCACACGTTTTGCCGAAGCTTACGAGGAACATTTTGCAATAGAGAACTGGTATGAAAAAAACTGGTTCAACGGACATAAGGTTCGGCTTAAAGGCACAAGCTCTGTTCATAGGGTCCCTACAAAAGAGGTCGGCGGCACAAGCCTTGATCTTGTAGTCAAGAACTGCCGTGTTGGAGAAGATGTCCCTCTCGATACGCATACGCTTCAGGAATTCTGCGACGCCGAATTCAACAGCCCGTGGGAAGAATTCTCCTTAGTCACAGAGATGCGCGAGAGCTACTATGGCCCCAAAGAAATGAGGGTTAATACACAGCGGCCAATGGCTATTTATGTGCCTCCTGAAAAGATGCAGCTGTGGCAGAGCGGAAGGTCGCGCGAAAAAATCAACCGCATAAGGGCAAAACATCCCGGCATAGATCTGGATATACTGAAACAGTATAAGCTCATCTATGAATGGATAAAAGGCAAAAACCTCATAGAAGTTTTCGAATATATAGCCATAGGCAAAGATGAGCTTATAGCCCATCTAAAGAAGATTAATTACAAGGTTATAGGCGACCTTAACAAGAAAGGGTATCTGGTTGCCGACATGAAGCCGGAGCACATAATTATCAGCGAAGAAGATACCGCTGATATAGAAGGGATTTGCCGCACTCATGATAATGACGTTCCGAAGAAACAGGCGGAGCTGTTATATCAACTGCTAAATGAGGGCAGATACTCTGTGGTTGATTATGAGCTTTTGGCGCGCACAGCAGAACACGAAGAAGAAGTTAAACATTCAAGGAGGCATTCCTATCTTGACGAGCAGCTTAACCGTTTTACGCCGACTCCGCTGCCCGCTCATCTGTCGCATATGGAGATTTTCAAGCTCCCGTATATTTACGGGCACGCAGAAAGCACAGGAGGCCGCCTATGGGTTGTCGGAAAGAATGCGCATCTATTCGATTATTTTCTTCCTGAAAGATGGCGGAAGACTCCATCCATAAAATTATCCTATAACAAAGAAGTGTTCTATACGATAACAAAGGATAACATTCACCTTGTCTGGAAAACTTCGCGCGTAGGCGAAATGCACGGCATGGAGGAAAACGGAACACACGAGACTAAAATCCGCCAATTGGGGATTAACAGCCCATTTGAAGAATTTGCCTTGGCTTTTGAGCTAAACAGGATTGGAATCCCCTGTGTTTATGTGAGGGCGATATATATGACAGGCAGCGCAAAGATAGAAGCTTCAACAGATTTAAGCAGATATGAGTCTCACAAAAACATGCTGGACCCTGAGGGCAATGCCATTCTTCAGGAAGATCATAACTATATCACAATAAGGGGATATTACAACGGCCCTGATAAGTGGGTCGCGGAGCACAGCGACGCATTATACACCCCGATAGACCTTTACAGGGCGGCATATAAAAATATCCTGAATGAATCAGAATGCCGGAGCCTTTTGGAGAAGGTGAAGGAAAGGCTAAAGAACGCGGGCTATGACGGCTCATTGCTGAAAACCAACGACCTGCTGATTGCAATGAATGATGACGGAGAAATTATGAAAAACAGTTACGGTGAGCCTGAGGTCATAATCTGCAATTTAGAGTTGATCTGGAGGATTTCCGCGTAGCAATTAGGAGGGGGATTGTGCAGGCCTTCGTTCAGAGGTTTCAGAAGGGCCTTTTGGCGCTTTTTGCAAAACGCTATATCGCGGGCACCGAGCGCTCTGATGCATTAAGAACCGCACGTTCCTTAAACGATATAGGCATTTCGGCTACGATTGACCATCTCGGCGAGAACGTCAAGAGCCAGGATGAAGCCGAATCCGCTGTAAAAGAATATATAAATCTCCTCGAAGATATAAAGAATTCCCGTATAGATGCTGCTGTCTCGCTTAAGCTCACTCATATGGGAATCGGCCTTTCCGAACAACTGGCTGAAAAGAACGCCGGAGTTATAACCAAAAGAGCCCTTGATCTGGACAATTCTGTCTGTTTTGACATGGAGGGCTCGGCATATACGCAGAAGATAATAGATATATTCCTGAGGCTTCATAAGGCCTATCCGAATTGCGGGATAGCTATACAAAGCTGTCTTTACAGGAGCGCTGAAGATGTCCGGCTGCTCATAAATGAAAAGGCGAGTGTGCGGCTTGTAAAGGGCGCGTATAAAGAGCCTCCGGACATAGCATTTGCAAATAAAATAGATGTGGATAAAAACTTCGGGATTGTAATGAATGAGTTGCTTTTAAAAGGACACAAGCCGGCCATAGCCACTCACGATGAAAGGCTTATCAACGAGGCTTTGAAATTTGCGGGAGAGAACAGCATCCCGAAAGATTCTTTTGAATTACAGATGCTCCTGGGGATAAAGAGGACGATGCAGAAAATGCTTGCCGAAGGAGGATATAAAGTAAGGGTCTATGTGCCTTATGGAACTGAATGGCTGCCTTATGCTCTCAGGCGGCTGCGTGAAAGAAAGGAAAATATTCTGTTTGTTGTCAGGGATATATTTGATCCGCGCCCCTCTTTATCGCGTCAGCCACTCTTGCGACTTTTGCCATCTCCTTCACGTCATGAACCCTGACAATATTTGCCCCGTTTAAAATCGAGGCTGCAACAGCAGCGCCGGTGCCTTCAAGCCTCTCTGATGCAGGGGCATCTCCGAGAATTTTCCCTATGAATGCCTTTCGCGATGCGCCTATCAGTATCGGTTTTTCAAGCAGTGTGAATTCACGCAGGTTTTTTATCAGCTCAAGGTTATGGCCGCATGTCTTTCCGAATCCTATGCCCGGGTCTATTATGATTTTATCCTCCGGAATTCCGAATTTTACCGCAAGCCTGATGCTCATTCGCAGATAGTCCATAATCTCGGGGATGAGCGCCTCATATACGGGATTTGCCTGCATATTTTTGGGAGTTCCTTTTATATGCATTAGCACGACAGGCGTTTTATATTCTGAAATTACTTTCGGCATTTCAGAATCGAGCCTCATGCCGCTTATGTCATTTACCATAGCTGCGCCCGCGTCAAGAGCCCTTTTTGCGACCTCTGCCTTGTATGTGTCTATTGATATCGGGATTTTAATGTCTTTTGCAATTGCTCTTATCACAGGGATTGTGCGATTTATCTCTTCCTCCAATGAAACAGGCTCTGAGCCCGGCCTTGTTGATTCGCCTCCGATGTCAATAATATCAGCGCCTTCCTCGGCCATCTGATGAGCCCTTTTGATTGCCGCCTCTTTGTCAAAATACCGCCCGCCGTCCGAGAAGGAATCAGGGGTGACATTGAGTATCCCCATCAGATGGGTTCTTTTGGAGAAATCGAAAGTGAAATCAGGCCATGTAATTTTCATTTCTTTTTTAAACCAGGTCTTGGTCGAACCGTTCCTGTTGTTACAACGCTATTTCCGGAAGTATCCTGCTGCCGTGAATCACTAACACCAAGTAAATTGCATTGCCGCTTATCTTATATAGGATTCTATAGTTCTGATAAATAATTTCCCTTAAATCGGGATTGTTATATTCAGGGACAATCCTTCCCAGATATGGGAACTCCGGCAGGTTTTCAATAGTAGATAATATCCTTTTGGCAAATTCACTGGCATAATAGGTTGAATCATTTGCGATATACTGAATGATATCTTCAAAACTCTTTATTCCGTCATCGGTCCAGATAATCTTTTCTATTTTATCCATTTAGAAAGTCTTTTGACCGCCTCGGCATGAGTTACGGTTTTGCCCTCATCGATTTGCTTTAAGCTTTTATCAACTCTCTTTCTAAAATAGATTTCAGCCATAATCTCATCATAATCAACTTCATCAGGCAAAGAACTTATCATCTTTATCGTTTCTTCTTTAACTGTCGGCATTTTAATCACCTCCATCTAAAAACATGCAACCGTTTAAGCCTGAAGGGCCTTTTTTGATTCGAGTTCTTTTATCATTGCGTCTATCTCTGCTCCGTCCATTGTCTCTTTTTCAAGCAGCGACTTTGCAAGCGTATCAAGGATCTCAAAGTTATCGGAAAGCAATGACTTTGCTTTTTCGTATGCCTCAATGACTAAACGTTTTACTTCATCGTCTATCTCAACTGCTGTTTTTTCGCTATAGTCCTTGTGCTTTGCTATTTCCCTTCCAAGGAATATCTGTTCGTCTTTTTTGCCGAATGTCAAAGGGCCGAGTTTTTCGCTCATGCCCCACTCAGTGACCATCCTTCTTGCAAGTTCTGTCGCCCGCTCGAGGTCATTGCCGGCGCCTGTTGTCATATGTTTCAGGGCCAGTTCTTCCGCAGCCCTTCCGCCAAGAAATACCGCGAGTGTGTTTAGCAGAAAGTCTTTTGAATATGTGTATTTATCATCTATAGGAAGCTGCTGTGTTATCCCGAGCGCCCTCCCGCGTGGGATGATGCTCACTTTATGAATCGGGTCTGTTCCCGGAGTCAGTTTTGCGACGAGCGCATGTCCTGCCTCATGATACGCAGTGTTCTTTTTTTCAGATTCGCTTATTATCATGCTCTTTCTCTCAACGCCCATGAGAACCTTATCTTTCGCGAACTCAAAATCAGACATCTCAACCTTGCTCTTTGATTTTCTCGCGGCAAGCAGCGCGGCCTCATTTACGAGATTCGCGAGGTCTGCGCCTGAAAACCCCGGCGTGCCTCTTGCTATAAGCTCGAGATTGGCATTTTCATCGAGCGGTATGTTTCTTGTGTGCACTTTCAATATCTCCTGCCTTCCTTTGACGTCAGGCACAGGCACAACAACCTGCCTGTCGAATCTTCCCGGCCTCAGCAATGCAGGATCAAGGACGTCAGGCCTGTTTGTCGCGGCAAGGATTATTACGCCTTCGTTTCCTTCGAACCCATCCATTTCCACAAGCAATTGATTTAAAGTCTGTTCTCTCTCGTCATGCCCGCCGCCGAGCCCCGCGCCCCTGTGACGGCCGACAGCGTCTATCTCATCGATGAATATTATGCACGGAGCGCTCTTCTTTGCCTGTTCAAACAGGTCTCTTACGCGCGATGCTCCGACCCCGACGAACATCTCAACAAAATCAGAGCCTGATATCGAGAAGAACGGAACGCCTGCTTCTCCGGCAATCGCTTTTGCGAGAAGTGTTTTGCCTGTGCCGGGCGCTCCCACCAATAACACTCCCTTTGGTATCTTTCCTCCGAGTTTTGAAAACTTCTGAGGCGCCTTGAGAAAATCTATTATCTCCTGAACCTCTTCCTTTGCTTCTTCTATTCCTGCCACATCGGCAAAGGTCAGTTTTACTGCCTTGTCCGAGATAAGCCTTGCCTTGCTTTTACCGAAGGATAATGCCTTATTGCCGCCCGTCTGCATCTGCCGCATGAAGAATATCCAGATAACTATAAAAAAGATTATAGGCCCCCATGAGAAGAGGAAGGTATACCAATGGTTCTGTTCTGCGGGTTTTTCAGTAATCTTGACGCCCTTTGCCATCAGATCTTTTACGAGGTCAGGATATTTTTCGGCGTAGGTCTTAAATTTTTTCCCGTCTTTTAACCGCCCAGTTACATAGTTTTCTTTTATGACAACCTCTTCAATCCCTCCCGCATTAAGCCTTGTCATGAATTCGGAGAATATCATCTCCTCCTCAACCTTCTTGGTCGTGCTGAGAAGATTGAACAGAAGTATTGTCATTATTGCCATTAAAACCCAGACAAACAGATTTCTATATTTATTCAAACTTTCCTCCCAAACATATATTCTACCATATCTAAAAATTCAGGGTGGTAGCGTTTATATCTATAATCTTTTGCTGAATCCCTATCAGCTTTTTAATGCCGTCGGATGCAAGCCCTATCAGGCTGTCCAGCGTATCTTTTGAAAACGGCGATCCCTCTGCCGTGCCCTGAACTTCAACAAGATTTCCGCTGCCTGTCATTACGACATTCATGTCAACCTCTGCCGTTGAATCCTCGGCATAGGTCAGGTCAAGAAGATGTTCTCCGTTTACAACTCCGACGCTTACTGCCGCAAGGTAATCCTTCAGCGGCATCCTTTCAATGAGGCCGGTTCTCAGGGCATGTCTTAGCGCGTCCGCAAGGCAGATGAAGGCCCCTGTGATGCTCGCTGTCCTTGTGCTGCCGTCTGCCTGTATAACGTCACAGTCTATCCATATAGTCCTTTCGCCGATAATATTAAGGTCAACCACAGACCGCAAGGCCCTTCCTATAAGCCTCTGTATTTCGTGTGTCCTGCCTCCAATCCTCCCTGCGCTTGATTCGCGTATTATCCTTGTCTGCGACGACTTAGGCAGCATTGAGTATTCTGCCGTTACCCAGCCCTTTTTCTGGTCCCGTAAAAACGGCGGGACTTTTTCCTCGATGGAAGCCGTGCAGATAACTCTTGTGCCTCCCATTTCAATAAGCACAGAGGCGTCCGCCGTGCCTATGAAGTTCTTTGTTATTTTCAGTTCTCTCAAATCAGAATTTTTTCTTTTATCGAGCCTCATCTATCCTCCTAAATATATCTTTTCTATATGCTCTATCTTCTGTTCGAGGAATCTTTCGCCGACTTTTATGAACCTCTCGGGGGAGTCGGTGACATAAAATTTCCTCGATGGTTTTTCTTTTGATTTTTTTCCCATGCCGTTATTTTTTAATATGTCTTTTACTCGTTTTGCCGTCTCAACGGCAGAATCTATGAGCCTTACGTCTCTGCCCATCACCCTCGAAATAACGCCTTTTAGCAGCGGATAATGCGTGCATCCCATGACAAGGGTGTCTATATTTTCATGCCTCATTTCCCCGAGATATTTTTCCGCAGTCATCATTGCAACATCTCCGTCAGTCCACCCTTCTTCAACCAGAGGGACAAACAAAGGGCATGGCAGCCCAACTGCCTCTATCTTGCCGTCAATCGCCTTTAGTGCCTTTTTATATGCGCCGCTTCTGATAGTGGCCTCCGTCCCTATTATGCCGATCTTTTTATTCCGTGTGCTTTTGACTGCCGCATCAGCGCCGGGCTCTATAACGCCGATAACGGGGATAGGCACGCTCTTTTTTATTGCCTCGAGGCTGATGGAAGATACAGTATTACAAGCAATAACCAGCAGCTTTATTCCCTTTGATATAAGAAACCGCGTATTCTCAAACGCGTATCTCATCACTGTTTCGGAAGACCTTATGCCGTAAGGGACCCGCGCTGTATCTCCAAGATAAATGGCGTTCTCTCCGGGCAGGATCTTAAACAGCTCTTTCAGAACTGTTAGTCCGCCTATGCCGGAATCAAAAACTCCTATAGGGCTGCTATTCAAACATTCTCCTCTATGGCCTTGCCGCCTGCTGCCCGTTTTCTGTTGTTTGGGAAACAATCTCTCTAAGAGGATAAATTAGATGTAAATGCCCTCCGAGGCTCTCTACTTCCCTGCCCTCTATTAGTATTTTCACATCTGTAATATCACTCGGGTTGGATATGAGGCTTTCAAAAAGGCCTTTAAGCAGCAAAAACTCCGCTGCTGTGTCGCCCCTGAAATTTCTTCTGAATTCATCGGAGAGGTCAACATAAAGAAGGCCGTCCTCGCCGATGTATAAACCGAGAAGTTTCGCGTCTTTTGGAATGTCCGGGACTTTCGCGCCTGACGGCCCTTTGAGAAATTCCTGTATCACCGCTTCCGCAACAGCCGTCTTTGCAAATTTTCTCTGCGCCCTCCGTTCTTCCATCTGCAGCCTGCCTTCCGAAGGATAATAAATCCTGAGAGTGAGCAGGCCGTCTGTTGCGCCTGTGCCCTTTCCCGCGGTTTCTGTCACGGGAGTTTCTCCTGACATATAAGGAAACTTTTTTGAAAAATACAAATAGCCGCCTGCTATGCCCGCGGCAAAAAGTATAATGAAAATTATTACCAACCGGTATCTGCTATTGTCCATAATAAGAAATCCCTTTTATAATCGCTTCCGCAAGCCTTGCGCGTGTCTTCTGGTCGTAAGCCACAACTGAAAATGACGGCGCCTCGATCAAAACAGCGGGCGCGCCGATGGAATTAAGCAGGGGCAATGACATCTCGCGATGAATGACAGTGAGGTTAAATTCCTCTTTGAGCGCCCTTCCTATGTTCTCCGCAAGCAGCCTGCTTTTTTCAGCATAGTTTTTCTGGCGTGAACCCAGGCTATATAATTCTGCTGACGGCTCTTCAGGCCCGGAAATAACGGGAGGGGCATATACAACGAAATTTCCGGATGTCGAGGCATGTATGCTTATGAATAAGTCGGGCATTTTCTGATTGGCAAATATTGCCCTGTCTTTAAGAGACATAAACTGGTCGCTCTTTTTTGTCAGGTAGACAGCCTTTCCTTTTTTTATAAGCAGCGCCTCGATATCTTTTGCGATAGAGAGCGCTATATCCTTCTCTTTCAGGTCGCTGTTCACGATCCCAAAATCATATCCCCCGTGGCCGGCGTCAATGACAAATATCTTCTGTGATAAAACAGCGTCTGTCTGTATTTTGCTCTCGATAGAGCCTTTTGGAAAAATATCTATGACAAGACGCGACGGCGAAGAAAGCCTTAAAGTTTTTATCTCGGAAGGCTCTTTAAGATTAATCACAAGCGCTCTATTTTTCATTATTGTTTCAAGTTCGAATCCCTTTTGGGGCCTTATGTTGAATGCGGACGGGAACTCAATGTTTATCTGAGTGTCCGATGAAAGCACATTGGCCTTTCTGATAAATGTTTCTTCAGCCTCAAAGACCAGCCGCAGCGCCTCTGTGCCGGGCGCTGAATGTTTGCCGGCCCTGACAATTACCTCGGTTGGCGTTTGTGCATATGCCGCAGAAACCGCGATAAAGAAAATCAATACGGATAAGAATATCTTTTTCATAACATATACATTTTCCATATATATAGGGTGTTTTGCAACCAAAGTTTTAATATGTTCATCAGGGAACCGGTATAAATGCTTTGGCGGTCCCAACGGGATTCGAACCCGTGTTTTAGCCTTGAGAGGGCCACGTCCTAGGCCTCTAGACGATGGGACCATAACCAAAAGTTAAGAATTAAAAGTTATGAGTTAAGGGTTTTAAAACTTTTCACTTTTAACTTCCAACTTTTAACTTGGCAGTTGGCTGGGGTGAGAGGATTCGAACCCCTATAAGCAGATCCAGAATCTGCCGTCCTGCCTTTGGACGACACCCCAAAAATATAATGTTTTTCGCTGATTAAAGCGAGTAACATTATATCGCAAACCATCAAAGAGTGTCAAAATTATCCGGCTTTATTAAGAGTAGTTTTCGGGCAAAGACGTCACCAGCCTGAAGGAAACGAACCCGGTCGTGACTGCCCCAAAAAAGCAAATTAAACCAGTCCTGCTCTCTCCATTATCATCGGCACTTTGTCTTCCATGCCGATTGCCATGATGTGAACGCCGTCGCAGATCTTTTCGTCTTTCAATTGCCTGATATGCCTTGCGGTGATGTTCATTCCAGTATCCAGCGCCTTTTCCTTTCCCGCTGCCTTAAGCTCGTCAATCAATGCCTGCGGAACCCTGATTCCCGGAACATTATTATTAAGGAAATTAGCCATGCCCGCAGATTTTAAAACAACAAAGCCTGCAAGTATCTTTATAGGGAATTTTCTCGCGTGCTTCATGAATTCTTTGAATTTTTCGATATCATATATGGCCTGTGTCTGAAAAAAGTTTGCTCCGGCCCTTATTTTTTTCTCGAATTTTATCAGTTGCGGCTCTATGGGATTTGCCTCGGGAGTTACGACTGCTCCCTGAAAGAAATCTGTCGAGCCTTTTAAATCATTCCCTGACATGTCTTTGCCTTTATTAAGGCCGTCCACGATTTTAAGAAGCTGCACCGACTCGACATCATAAACGGGTTTTGCGCCTTTGTGGTCTCCTGCAGACACATGGTCTCCTGTCATGCATAAAACATTTTTTATGCCGAGGATGCTTGCGCCGAGAAGGTCTGACTGAAGCCCGATCCTGTTCCTGTCGCGGCATGTCATCTGAAATATAGGCTCAAGCCCGTTATCCATTGCTGTCCTGCACACAGCCATAGAGCATATGCGCATAACAGCGGATTGGTTATCAGTCACATTGACGGCATCCACCTTGCCCTTCAGGATCTCCATGTGATGAAGCATCTCTTTAATGTCAGTGCCCTTTGGAGGGCCAACCTCCGCGGTGACGGCAAATTTGCCTGAATTCAATATCTCTTTGAAGCTCATTTTTTCTTTTCCTCCCTTGACACAAGTGTTCTCGGCCTCTGTGACGCTGACCAATCCTTTGCCTCTAATGTAACCTCGCAGAGTTCCTGAAGTTTATCGAGTTTTTTCATCCGCTCATATATTCTTACCCAGGCGCATTTAATGTCAGGGCTTATCTCGCAGTGGCCGTCTTTGCATCCGCCGCAAGGCCCGTTCAAGAGTCCTTTCGGACATGCTGTTATAGGGCATATGCCTCCTGTTTTGTCGAGTATGCATTTGCCGCATAATGAGCATCTCTCGTCAAAGAACTGAAGCCTTGTCATGTTCCCGAGGAACAGGCTGTCATTTGCCGCAAAGACCGGTTTGTCTTCATAAAGTTCAACTGCGCTCTGCGTGCCCGCGCCGCATGACATGACAATAATGCATTCAGCCTTATCCACAGCCTCCTTAAACGGTTTCAATTCTACCTTTGTGCCGAGGACCTGGCATCCTGTTTTTGCGACAAAAGTCCCTGTCACGGTCTTGCCGTCCGCCTCAAGCGTTTCTTTCATTGCCTTAAGTTCAGGCTCTCCGCCGGTGCCGCAAAGGGTTGCGCATTCAGAGCATCCGAGCAGAAAGAAACTCTTGTAGCTTTTAATATTCTCCATCAGCTCTTTAGCGTCCCGTTTCTTTGTGATTATCATATAACCTCCCAATTTAGACAAATGTAAGTCTATTATTATAACGGTAATTGTAAACAAAAATAAATAATTTTTCTTAGTTTTCTTGACTTTTTTGCCATGGATAGTGTTAAATAAAAAGCTCGGAGGTAAGAAAATTTATGTATGCAATTGTAGAAACAGGCGGAAAGCAGTATAAAGTTACTTCAGGGGATGTTATAAGGGTGGAGAAGCTCGACGCCGAAACCGGCTCTGAGATAAAGCTCGATAAAGTCCTTGCAGTGGCAAGAGAAGATAAAAAGGATAAGATCGGAACGCCTTATGTAAAAGGCGCCGCGGTTACTGCCGAGGTGCTCGGTTTTGGGAAAGAGGAGAAGGTGCTTGTCCACAAACAAAGGCCGAGAAAGGTATACAGAAAGACCAACGGCCACAGGCAGCAATATACAACCATAAAGATAAACGAGATAAAAGTCGGAGGAAAAGATGGCGCATAAGAAAGGCGTAGGAAGCTCAAGGAACGGGCGCGACAGCGAGGCGCAGCGGCTTGGCGTTAAGATATTCGGCGGGCAGGAAGTCCGCGCGGGCAATATTATCGTAAGGCAGAGGGGAACAAGGTTTCACGCGGGCATGAATGTCGGAAAGGGCTCTGACGACACTCTCTTTGCCAAGATTGACGGGACAGTCGCTTTTGAGAGGAAAAACCGCTCAACGCTCCGCATAAGCGTATATCCGGCAGCAGAAACAAGTGCAAGTGCTTAGTGTCAGTGTCTGTTACTGACGCAATAAACTGACACAGACACTAACTACTGACACTACTTCGCCGTTACCACCAGCACAAATCCGATGAACATTAAGATTGCGCCCAGGAATCTCTCTTTTATTTTTTCTTCCTTAAAAAGCATGAAGCCGTAGATTATTCCTATAATCAGGCTCAGCCTTTTCACAGAAATCATATACGCCACCTTCGTGAGTTTCATCGCAGCCATGTGCGAAGCCGCCATTATGGAAAAGGCTATGCCGGGTATGATTAGGCCTGTGAAATGTTTTTCTTTAGCAAACCGCTTTAATTCTTTTCTCCCCATCCAGAGAGCTATCGGCGTAAGGCAAATCGTAAGGGCTATGTAATAGGTTATCGCGAAAAATAGCGGAGAAGAATGTTCTATCGCTATCTTGCCCAGAGACGCGGTGAAGCAGTAAATCAGCGCGACTCCTATCATAAAGGCCGAGCCTTTTTCCTTCG
>Ga0172371_10002479_pt1 | contig 29304 bp, 17 predicted proteins | sample Lak12m_FD_114543 | JGI IMG/M metagenome (GOLD analysis project Ga0172371, IMG submission 114543) | Freshwater microbial communities from Kabuno Bay, South-Kivu, Congo - kab_022012_12m | ecosystem: Environmental > Aquatic > Freshwater > Lake | place: Democratic Republic of the Congo: South-Kivu...
CACATCACCACTGACCACGTTGCCAAAGCTGACCGCTCCAGGTTGGGCCGTTGTGCCGTAGGTCGTATTGACTGCGGCAATCGCTGCGCCGGTGAGCGCCAGTTGGCTCACCGTGTAGTCAGCCGTTGTTCCGGCAAAGCTGTAGTTGCCTGCATCTGCGCCCGTGAGTACGCCGCTGACCGACTGGATGCCGCTGTGCGTGCCCGCTTTGAGGTTGCCGCTGGTGCTGAGCAAGCCTGCGGTGTTGACCGTGACGGTTGCCGGGATGACTACGTCGTTGGCGATCACGCCGCTTAAGCTGGCCGTGCCTGAAGTGATGGCCGAACCGTAAACACTGCCGCCGCCGGTGATGCCGGCGGTCAGCGGTTTGGGGGTGATGCTGGCGGCCACGCTGGCGCTGGTGTTCACCAAGGCGTAGTCGCTGGTGGCGCTGCTGTTGTTGCCGGTGATGGCGCTTAACGTCAGACCGTTCAAGGTTAGCGCTTGGCTGGGCGTGGCGACATCTTTGCCTAGATAGGCAGCGGTGCTATGGCTCAACGTGGCCGCCGTGTCGCCGCTGACCAGGCCTGTGAATGTGTAGCTGGGGCTGAAAGCGCCAGGAGCGCCGGTGCTGGCGTCGTACACCTTTGTTACCCCAGTGTTGCTCAGCGCCACGCTCAGGTTGGCGGCGCTGATGGTGACTGGGGCGGAACTGGCATTCAAGGACGCCGGCAACTGGTAGTTGCTGGCCAAGCCACCCGAAGCATCTATGGCGTTACCCAGGGTGATCGCACTGATGTACTTGCCAGTCGTGCTCACATGGGCATCACTGGCACTTGCCGCGCTGTATGTGAGCGTTTCACTACCGACCCCCGTGACCAGAGTGACCGCACCGGTCAGGTCGATCGTGCCGTCGAACGTTTTGGTGGCTGAAAGCGCCAGCGTTTTGGCAGTGACGGTGGCCGTGCCATCGACATAACTGATAAGGTAGCCCTGCTGGTTGGAATACAAGCCGCTGGGGGACAGGGTGTACTCACCCACATCTTTGCCGACATGGCTGTAGGCCACGCTGCCCAGCAAGTTGGCATTGGGCGCAGCCGAATAGCTGACACCGGTGGCGACACTGGTTAAACCGTCATAGGTTTTACTGACACTGTTGGCCGTTACCGTCAGAGGCGTCATAAACGAACGCAGCAACGGGCTGGTGTGGCCGTCGTAGTTGACCCAGGTATGGGCAAAATCCCATGCCGGGTTGACATTGCCATTGGCTACAGTCGCTGAAGTAAAGTTCAGTGTCGCCTTCATGTCGGCGGCTACCAAACCTGTGCCGCCACCGCTGTTCGTCTGACCGGACGTGGTGATATTCCAAAAGCTGTTGGTTACATCGGTTGCAGAGCCTTCTTCCCAGCCAATCAACCCACCAATAGCGCCTGTGCCTGTGCCTGTGACAGTCACCAAGCCACTGCTGTAGGTCGAATCGACCAAACCATAGTTGTAGCCCAACAGTCCGCCCGTGTAGCCGCTGCCACTGCCACTGACTGAACTGGTGCTGTAAGAATTTTTTACCGTGCCGTCATTGCCACCAACCAACCCACCGACATCACCAGCCCCAGTCACCGTAGCTGTGCTGTAGGTAGTGGCTAAGGTTCCGGAATTGAGCCCAACCAATGCGCCAACATCTGCCCCCCCAGTGACACTGCCACCCACCAAGCCAACCCGACTGATCTTGACACCGGCATAAACCACACCAAACAGCCCGACCTGGCTTTGCGCAGGACGGTTGATGGTGAGGTGGCTGATGGTGTGGTGTTGCCCATCAAACGTGCCAGAAAAACTTGTTTCCGAATCACCTATAGAGACGAACCCGGCATTGCCCCAGATGCCTGACGGATGCATCGTGCCATTGGTGGCCGAAGCATCAATGTCCTGGGCCAGCGTGTAGCTGGCCGCCAAATCCAGCGCCATCAACTGCAACTGGTGCACGTTGTGAATGCGGGTGCTGTATTCGCTGCGCAGCAGCGGGCGGGTGTTGCCCTCGCTCAGCCACCAGGTGTTGGTAAAGTCAAAACCGGCGTAACTGGCTTGGTTCAATTGACCGGTGGCTAGACCAGTACCTGCGGCACTGGTGGCTTGGCCGGATGTGATGGAATCCCAATAACTGTTGGTCACCGAGCCCGTGTTGTCACCAATAAGTGCGCCAACAAATGTTGGTGATGTCCCCGTGCCGGTGACCAAACCAGAGGCATAGGTGTTATCGACCGTTGCACCCCAATTGCGTCCAATCAGCCCCCCCACCGCCGAGTTGCCAGATACATTGGCTGTGGAATAAGAATGGCTGATCGGCACGTTGCTCCAGCCTGCCAAACCACCTGCATTTGTACCGCTTGCCACGACGTTACCGTCGCTGTAGCTGTTGCTGATCAGGCCGGGGCTGCCACCGCCGTCAGCCTGACCAATCAAGCCAGCCACATTGCCAGCGCCAGCAATCGAGCCATTGACCCAGACCCCGTCAAGTGTCGTATCCCAACCGTAGCCGACCAAACCTGCGACTGAGGATGCCCCGCTGATATTGGCTTTTTCGAGCCCGATATTTTTAAGACTAGCCAGGTTAGCGTAGCCAATCAGCGCTTGGTAATCGCTGTTTGGCCGGTTGATGGTGAGATGGCTGATGACATGCCCCCCCCCATCAAAATTACCGGTAAATGCAGTTGTTGCGTTACCTACAGGAGCAAAGCCGGCATAAGTTGGGGTCGCAGCCAAATCAGAATTCCAGGTGGCAGTTGCGCTGACGTCAATGTCTTTGCCCAGCACATAGTTACCCGCCAGATTGGTGGCCATGGCCTGCAAACCGCGCACGCCAGCGGCCTCCAGGCCCACATCGTTCACCAACATCCAGGCGGTGAATTTGGTTGTCGCGCCCTTGGCCACCGTAAAGTCAGTTGGCGTGTCGTAGGCCGTGGGGTTGTAATAAATGTCGGCTTGGGTCCAGGCGGATGTCGTACCCAAACTGCCAGTACCCCCAAAAGTCACGCTGGCACACGTCGCGCTGTTTGACAGACAGGCATGGCCAGAATCCGCCAACAAACTCACCGTGCCGCCATAGCCGGTGGTCGAAACAGGGGCATTCACCGTCAGGTTACCCGCCGAGCTGAGCGACACATTGCCGCTACTGTTGACGCCTGTGTTGATGCCAGTACTGCCACCCACCGTACCCACGGTCAAGTCAGCCATGCTGGCCAACGCCAGCGATCCCACTGTGCCGGCCAGCATGCCAATGCTGTTATTGGCATCGGTCAGCGTGACATTGCCGCCGCTCAGCTCGAGCGCGTCCACAGTGATGGCAGAACTTTGGCTAACCGGGCCGTCAGTGACCAGCGACAAAGTCCCTGCGGTCAGTGCGCCAACCCGTATGCTTTGACCGTAGTCGTATTGAGCTGCAGCCGCCTCCAGAGATACCGCGCGCCCCGGATTACTGCCGCTGCGGGCTACCAGCGCTTCATCCAGCGTCTTCAAATACACATCGCCACTGCTGCTGTTGCTGAAAGATATTGGGGCGGCCGTCGTACCAACATCGTGCACGATCAGCGCAGCTCCTGCCGCGCCAATGCCGTGAGCAGCCTGCAAATCAATGCCCAAGTTGTTGGCGGTGATATGGGTGGCCGTACCCACGCCAGTTATCGCGCCCAGCAAGGCCTGGACCGACACAGGTGAATCCGGTACATTCAAACCACCAACGGCCAAGTCGCCATTGGTGGCCTTAACCGTCACCGCAGCATCAGTGCTGGCTTGTGCCCTGAGCGTCAAATCTTTGACCGTGCCGCTGGCCACCGACAAATTGATCTTGCCACCGGTGCCGTTGCGGGCATCAATCGTGCTAACGGTGCCACCGTAGCCTGGCGTGTTGATGCCGTAAATACCAGTTGAAGCAGTCACACTCACCGACCCCGCGTTACCAACGTCGGTACCTGGCGCGCCGCTCGCCTGAACAGTCCCCATCAGATTGACCGCGCCAGCAGGTGCTGACAGTGTTACCGCGCCCCCGTTGCCGTTGACCGAGGTAGCTATCCCATAAGCATTCAAATCACCCGCAGTGATGCCACCAGCACCACCCGCCGTCAGGGTCAACGCCCCCGCGTTCGCGTTTGAAGTGGTTCTCAGGTTTCCGTAACCGCTGTAAGTCGGCGCATCGACGCTGCTGGTATCAATCTTGCCAGCAGCGGTCATGGTCAAGCTACCACCGCCGGTGTCAATGAAGATGGCACCACCGAAAGCGTAGCCCCAGGTGGCGTCGAGATAACTGTTACTGACAATATCGCCGCTGGTCGCCTCAATGCTGACATCACCCAACGAAGAAACGCCCCACAATTTGACCGAGGTCCCCGTCAGATTGATCTTGTAGGGCTGGCCAGACGAAACAAAACTGTTGGTGATGTAACTTATTCCGCATTCACCGCAAGAATCGTGCTGCTCCAGGATGCCGCCACTTGAAATCGCGATGTCCGCGCTGGTGGTCATGCCGCTGTCAAGCGTCAAGCCATGCGATGTGGTGATGTTTATCGCACCGCCGGCCCCATTGACACCGCCGCCATATCCGCCGGTGCCACCCTGGGCATTGATATGATTGAGGACACTGGCAACACCAACTGCCGTACCCGTGGCATGGATGGTGACCGTGCCACCCGAACCACCCGACATGCTGTTAAGGCCATTAACGCCACCTGTGCCCCCCTGGGCAAGGATGGAGCCCGACACCTGCACCGATCCCCCAGCAGTAAGAGACACCGCACCCGCATTACCGCCAGCCAAGGCATTCAACGAATTGTCTGCCCCACGGGTCGTGATGGCGTTGACAGCCAAGTCCCCGGTCGAATTCAAGGTGACCGCACCACCTATGGTTGTGATGGCTGTTGCGCTGATGGAGCCGCCAGCATTGAGCGTGATGTTGCCTGCGCCGGTGCTCAGTGCGTCATTGACAACAATTTTTCCTGTGGCCGACAGCACGACGGGTTGATTTTGCGTCGTGAGTTTTGAAACCGAAATGGACGTCGCTTGGGGCGCTTGAGCACCATAACCCGTCGTCATGGTGATGGTGCCCGTGCCTTGCGTTGTAAAGTCCAGCGCAGCAGAATTGGATCCGCCGTCCAAAGTGGTGAGGTCGATGCCCGCTGCGCCATCCAAGGTTGTGCTGTCGTTGCGGGTTCGCAAGACAAGACTTGAATTCAGGGGCAGTGTCACGCCCCCGAACGAACCAGCAATGGCCTTGATTTCACTTTTCGCATTCAGTTCAAGCGTTGTGCCAGCTGTGATCCCTGCAATCTGATCCGTGTAAATGTTGGATTGGGTGGTGCTTACATTGCCCGTGTCGTCAAAGTACATCGGATTGGGCGCAACACCCCCCGCACTACCGTTCACGATATAAATCAAATCGGGGTCGAGCAACAGGATACCACCGCTGCCCAACGTCGAACCCACATTGACCTTGGCACGAAAGTCCAGCCACTGCTTACCCGAAGTCTCCACAAACCCGCCATCGCCCCCATTTACCCCGCCCCGCGCCGAAATTGCGCCAAAAGCCCGTGTTGACCTGTCAGCCCAGACGATTACCTTGCCACCGTCACCAGAGCCGGTGGCATTGGCCTGGATCGAGGCCTCGGGTCCAAAAAAGCTGTATTGCGCATTGGGCAGCGCAGCGTTTTTACCTTGGTAGTCACCACCAATGCGCACCGTACCGCCGCCGTGAGCGCCAGACACGTCAATCTGCGCCTGGTCTGCTACCGCCACCCGATTGCCCAACACGTCCACACTACCGCCGTGGATGCCGGTCGCGTCAATCTTGCCTGCGCCTTGCACGTAGGCGTCGCCCGTGGCTTTGAGCACCACTTTGCCGCCTTCCAGTGCCGCCGTGGTGGCCTGAATCGCCCCGCTGTGCTTCAAGGTGCCCGCAAAGATGCCCACCGCATCGCCTTTGAGCGTACCCAGGTTGAGCGCTGCATCACTTGGTGCCCGCACTTCCATCTGTATGCCTTCCAGCCCTCTGGCACTTATGGATACTGCGCTACCAGCTACTAACATCGTAGCGCCGTTGGGGCTTTGAATGAGTGCGTCCGGGCCTGTGTCCACACCTGAGCCGATTAGCACCACGTCGCCACTGCGCGCCAGGATATTGCCGTTGACCGAGACCACGCCGCCCAGCGACCCGGCTTGGCCAAACTTCAGCCGCCCGGTCAGTGCGTCAACATCGCTCATGCGCAAGGCAGACGCGGTAAAGCCTGCGGTGTCCACCACGGCCCCGGCACCCACGGTGATGCCCGCTTGGTTGACCAGCAGCAGGCTGCCGTTACTGCCCAGCGTGCCAAAGAGTTGGCTGGGGGTGTTGGTGACGACCCGGTTAATGACCGTGCTGGCCGCGTTGGGCTGGGCAAAGTAGGTGCTGTTGCCTTTGGGGATGGAAAAGCTTTGCCAGTTGATGGCCGAGTGGCTTTGCCCGGCGGCGTTTTGCGTGGTGACGGTAAGTTTGTTGCCTTGGGTGGCCATGCTGGCCTGGCCCGCCACCGCCACGCCACCGGCGGGGTTGGCGTATGCTACAGAAACATTAGCTACCCATGCAAGCGCTACAAGCGCTGCAATGGTTTTTAGACCAAAGTTTTCCAACACATCCGAGGGCCAACGGGCCGCCAGCACCGTACCCGATGTTGTGCCTGAGCCCACGTGTGTTGGGCTGATTTCTGCCACCGCCACCATCGCCCCCAGGGCTTGGTTCCAGACCGTGCGATAAAAGTGATTGAGCGACACGCCAGATTTCATGACCGTATCCCCACTAAGAGTTAAAAACTAAGCACTGCCATTATGCTGTTTTTATGATCTTTCTCAACCTATTACAAAATAAATGCCAAAAGCAAAACGATCTTTATTTTCAGTACGCCAAGACGTTCAAAAATAAGCTCCAACGTGGGCTTTGTTGCCCCGCCAAATCAAATGGAGCGCTTTGACCGCGCAGCATGTGCCGCGATTTAGCCCAAGACGGCTATAACAATTAGGCTGTAGCACTTATGGACTATGCGCGAGGCGCTATTTTTTTAGCAGCCGCTCAAAAACACTGCCAACGTAAGCGGTGTTGCCCGCCAGATCAAAGGGGGCGCACTGGCGCGCCAGGTGTGCCGCGTTTTGCCGCAACGCGGCGTTGGTTTGCAGCGCCGCAATGGCTGCGGCAAAGCCGGGCTGGTCTTGGTATCCCATTACTGCGCAATGGCCTGTCAGCCGCAGGGCAGCAAATAATTGCTCTTGGTGGCAGGGGATGATCAACTGCGGTACACCGGCCTGCATAAACGTGGCCATGGTGCTGTGGTTGCCGTGGTGTACCGCCCACGCACATTGCGATGCCACCTGGGCCAAGTCAACCAGGTCGTCGGTAAAGCGTATGCGCTGGCTGCTGAAAGTTTGTCGCAGCGCCAGTGGCAGGCGTTTCACATACAACAGCGCCGACACGTTGGCGGCTTGCAGGTCACGCAGCAACTGCGGCAGCGACGGAAAATTAAGCAAATAGCCAAACACCCGGGGAACGTCGGCCACGGGCCAGACCGGCGCAGCGCAACCCGGCAACGGCGCCAGTCCCAGGTAGTGCTCTGCATCGCGCGCGCCAAAATGGCCCAGGGCTGGCCAGGTAGTCAGCCATTTGGCATCGGCTTGCGTGTAAATGGCGTCCAGACCGGGCAAGGCCGGCAAACCCAATTGACACAGGGCTGCGTTGATCAGCGCCAGCAACCGGGCATCGTCGCGCTTCAGGCGCGCCACCACGTCAGCAGTTAATTGGGTGGTGGGGAACGGTGCAAATGGCAAAGCACCCACAGTGCCAGCGGTGTCATCAGCGCTGACTGGCGGGATTTCAAAGCCAGAGCCGAGCAGGACTTTTTTAAACGGGTAGGCATGCGCCGCAACCAGCGCGGTGGGGCTGTGCACAAACAACACCAAGTCAGGTTGCACCAAATCAAACAGGGTGCGCCAGGCCCGCAAATATGCGGTCAGATCAGCCATGCCACCAAAACATTGCTTGCCCAGCAGGTGGGTGTAACTTGCATAGGCGCTTTGATCCTGCGACTCAACGCCCTGCATAAAAGGTGCTTGCAGCAAGGTGACCGGCAGGCCAGCCAGCACCTCTGGCACCCCGACGAGCTCCCGGACGGCCAAAAATACCCGATGCCCTTGCGCCAGAGCCACGTCAATGGGCAGGCGAAGATGACTCAAATGGCCCAGGCGGGTATCTTTGCATAAGTTGCCCAGAAAGAGCTTTCTATAATCGCCGCAAACTTCTGAGTCCCGGTTTTGCAAGCATCTTCTTCCACGCCCACATCCCCTCTGGCCATCGTTGCGCATGACATGCGCGAGGTGGACGTCGTGATCTCGCAAAGACTCGATTCCGGCGTACCGCTGGTCGGGCAAGTAGCGCGCTACATCATCTCGGCCGGCGGCAAGCGCCTGCGCCCGGCGCTGCTTCTACTGGTAAGCGGGGCCCTGGGCTTCAAGGGCACGCAACGCTTCAACCTGGCCGCAGTGGTTGAGTTCATCCACACCGCCACCTTGCTGCATGACGACGTGGTTGATGATTCCGCCCTGCGCCGCGGCAACGCCACCGCCAACGAAACCTTTGGCAACCCGGCCAGTGTGCTGGTGGGCGACTTTTTATATTCGCGCGCATTCCAGATGATGGTGGACGCGCAGAGCATGCCGGTGATGAGCGTGCTGGCTGACGCCACCAACGTGATCGCCGAAGGCGAGGTCATGCAACTGATGAACATGCACAACCCGGCGCTGGATGAAACCGCCTATGTGCAGGTGATCCGCTCAAAAACCGCCAAATTGTTCGAAGCCAGCGCACGTGTCGCCGCCATTTTGGCCGGTGCCTCTGATGAGGTTCAGACGGTTTGCGCCAATTATGGCCAGGCACTGGGTACCGCGTTTCAGATTGTTGACGACGTGCTGGACTACACCGGCGACGCCGCTGTCATGGGCAAAAACCTGGGCGACGACCTGCGAGAAGGCAAAACCACGTTACCGCTGATTGCAGCCATGCAGCGCGGTACAGACACGCAACGCGCCTTGATCCGCACCGCCATTGAAAAAGGCGACGTTGACACCATTGAACAGGTCGTAGCGATCGTCAAATCCACCGGTGCGCTGGACGTGGCGCGCCAGGCGGCCAGCGCAGAGGCGTCACGTGCCGTCGCTGCCGCGCAGCAACTGCCCGACAACGATTACAAAGCGGCTTTGCTACAATTGGCAGCCCAGTTGCTTAACCGTCAGTCTTGACACCTGCCTCTTGGGATTTTTTCGGAATGTAGCGCAGCCTGGTAGCGCACTTCGTTCGGGACGAAGGGGTCGGAGGTTCGAATCCTCTCATTCCGACCATATAAATCAACGGGTTAGCAGATTTTGACTGTTAACCCGTTTTGCTTTGTGGTGCTCAGCATCCGATTTACCCACCACTTTACCCACCACATTGATCTGTGCTGGTTTATGTGTCCGATAACAGACCCTGCGCCGTCGAAGTTACATTGGTTTTGTGCGTGATGTGAGCTCAGTCACTGCCAGCCAATGTGCGGAGACTGTCAATGCCAGTGCTTCGCAAGTGTCAGTCAGTGCGCTGGAGCGCAGACGTGGATTGACACGACTCGCTTGCACATCGTGGCTGGCGGCGCGGTGGACACAGCGCAGTCGTGCCGGTCGCCCTGCCAGCAGAAGGGCGCGTTGCGCCAGTGGCAGGGCAACCGACACCACTGCTTATCCGTGTGCGACGGCCTGGGTTGTCAGTCAGTTGGCAAGGCGGAGTACCGCCATGCCAAGGCCATTGGCTTCGGCTCGCTGTCGCATCGTGCTGGCGGCGCGGTAGCCAGCAGCGTGACCATGTGCCCCCGTGAGTCGCTTCGCTTTGTCACAGAGGCACATCGTCACTTGTCGCCAGTTTGTGAGGCCGGTTGTGCCAGTCAGCCGCAAAGGCGGAGTACCGCCATTGCAGAGTCACACCAAATGAAAGCATGTGCTTCGCAAGATGGCAGTCAGAGCGCTGTGGCGCTGGATGTGGGTCACGCCTCGCTGGCGCATCGTGGCTGGCTGCCCAGTTCGACCGTTTGTGCGTGAACTGCAGCTACGGCAAATTTACATAACGCCCCATTTTGTGTAATGGCAGGCAGTCGGTCGCTAAAGCTCCCTTGGTGCCAGCCACCGCTGGCGCGCCCTGCGGGTACACAAAAACGGCCTTATGCAAAGTGGCCTACGCTGGCAGCGGGCGCATTCGCCGTTGGCGCTCCCCGGTCTGTTCCAGCCCTACGCGCCAGCGCCTGTCGCCCTGTGGGTACGCCAGCACCTGGGCATCCTTCAGGCGCTGCGCGCAGTGTTCTGGTCAGTGGCCTGCGGCCATGTATCTTGTGTCTGCCCCGCCCACCCTCTGGGCCTCGCCACGCTGCGCGTGGCATTGGCCCTGCGCGGTCTGCCCGTCCGCCCCCAAGGGGCTCCCTCAGAACCGCGTGGGGACACGCCGCCTGTCGGCGGCGGGCTGCACCTTGCCGGTGTACTGGTTTGGGCAAATAGTCTTACATCCACCCTTACATTTTCGCCAAAGAAAAAAGGTTTGCTATCACTTTCGTAACAACAAACCTTTAAATTACTTGGGGTGGCTGATGGGGCTCGAACCCACGACAACAGGAATCACAATCCTGGACTCTACCAACTGAGCTACAGCCACCGCAGGGCGCAGATTATAGGCGATGCGATATTGCTCAAAATCACCGCCGAAGCCGATGACCAGATTTACTTGGGCGTCACCGGTGCGTCGCTGCTTGCCGCCAGTATCTGCACCTTGAAACGTTTTTTCAGCGCATCGTAGTAAGCCTGTGCTTCAGCAGTTGTCCACCACTGCGTGTACTGTTCACGGTCACGCTGCTGTACCGCTACCGGTACGCCAACACGCGCCGCTACTTTGTTAACCCGCACAATGGCAAAACCATCCGGGCCCAATTCGACCCCTAGCCATACAGGCAAAGCGGCTGGATCGACACGCAAAGCTGCCATCACAATCGATGACGCGACGTTTTGTGCCTGGTCACGCGACACCATCACCGGGTTGGACAACGACGCCTTGCTGGCATCCTGCTTCCACTGCATCAACTTTGCATTACCTTCACTGCGCGCCATTTCCAGTGCGGCTGCCGCTGCCACGCGCTCGCTCACTTGCGCGCGCACCTCGTTGAACGGCAGAGTGCGCACCGGGCTGTAGGCCAAAATGCGGCCTGCAACCAACTGGTTAGCACCCACTTCAATCGCCTCTGTGTTGCGCTTTTTCGCCAGGCTATCCGCCTCAAACAAGGCTGCCAAAAACCTTCCATTGGCCAAGACGCCCTTGGCCCCCGGTTGAGGCTGACGCGTCAATCCATCCGCGATTTGAACCTGCAACGCCAACTTGTCGGCCACGGGCGTCAGGCTGTCGGCTTGCTCGTAAACTGTGTTTGTGAAGAGCTCGGCCACCTCGGCGTACTTGCGCTGGGCCTGCTGCGCCTTCAGGTCAGACTCAATACCTGAGCGCAACTCTTCAAAACTGCGCTGCACGGGCAGTTTGACATCGGTTAACCGGATGATGTGGAAACCAAAGTCTGAAGTCACTACGTCGCTGATATCACCCTTTTTCATCGCAAAAACAGCATCTTCAAATGGCTTGACCATGGCCCCACGCGCAAAGAAGTCAAGGTCGCCCCCTTTGGCGGCAGAACCAGGGTCCTGAGAATTTTTCTTGGCAACGTCTGCAAAAGACTCTGGCTTGGCGCGAACCGCCTTGAGCAGACCGTCTGCCAAGGCCCGGGCTTTGGCTCTGTCCTGCACAGAGGCATCTTTGGGTGCACTGATCAAAATGTGGCTGGCGCGGCGTTCTTCTTTGCCGCTCAAGCGGGCGACGTTTTGCTCGTAATACGAGCGCGCATCTGCTTCGGTTATGGTGATCGATTTTTTGACTGCTTCAATATCAAGCACCACATATTCCACCTTGGCCTGCTCGGATGCCTTGAACAGCGCTTCATTGGCCTTGTAAAAGCTTTGCAACTGGGCTTCAGAAGGATTGGCCTTGGTCGCGTAATCTTTGGTCAGAAAGTTGGCAAACTGAACCTCACGACGTTCAAAAAAAACGTTCAGCGATACGTCGGCCACCGCTGGCGAAACCAAACCAGACGAGACAATGGCAGCTTGCACCTGCTGGCGCGAGATGTCGTCGCGCACAGAATTCTCAAATCCTTCAGGCGTCAGCCCTTGGGCCGCAGCCAACTGCCGATAACGCTCCATATCGAGCTTGCCATCGGGCTTGCGCAGCGATGCGATCGTCGGGTCATCCTGTAAAAAGCGGGCCAATCTGGCGTCGGTGGTCATCAGGTGCGCGTCTTGCGCAGCCAGAGCCAGCACACGGTCGCGCACCATGCGCTCCAGCGTGGCCAGGTGCGCTTCATTGGAGTCAAGCAGTTTGACATCAATCTTCGGTTGCGCCGAGCGCAAACGATCCACCTCGTTTTTATGCGCCACATCCCACTGCGTCTTGGTGATTTCAAGTGAGCCAACTTTGGCGACAACTTCCCTGGATTCTTGCGATCGGTTGTAACCGTCAACACCCAACAGCACAAACGACGGAATCACCAGCAAGAACAACAAGACCATCATGATCTTGGTGTGTTTCCGAAATACATCAAACATGCGCCAACGCTCCAGGATAAGACAAAAAAGGCGAACCGGGTGTTCGCCTTGTGCTGGTGTGGTGGGTGATGACGGTCTCGAACCGCCGACCTACGCCTTGTAAGGGCGCCGCTCTACCAACTGAGCTAATCACCCCACCGGTATCAACTTTTAATTCAAGGCGTCCTTGAGGGCCTTGCCCGGACGGAACTTGGGCACCTTGGCCGACTTGATCTTGATCGACACGCCGGTGCGTGGATTACGCCCTACGCGCGCTGCCCGCTTACCCACAGCAAAGGTGCCAAAACCCACCAGCGACACAGAACCGCCTTTTTTCAGGGTGACCTTGACGGCAGAAATGGCAGCTTCCAGCGCGCGCGCAGCCATCGCCTTGGGAATGTCTGCGTTGGCGGCAACATAATCAATCAGCTCAGTTTTATTCACAACATACCTCTGTAAAAAAGGGTCATTCAATTCTTGCCAGCAGGCACGCTGTGCTTACCAATTCAAACGCCCAGGGTGCCCAACAACGGGTATCGTGAAGGCAGCAGGCCAGCACGGATGCGCGATTCTAAGCGGATTTGGCCGCTGTTCTGCCCGCATCCCCGGTGTCGCCTGAGCGTGTGATAACAGCCCGGGCGAGCCAAAGCGTAAAGTCCGCTACCGCAACGCGCGGCGTAGCCCAGCAGAGCGCAACATGTCAACCTGAAGAACAATGGGTTGTGTTCATAAAAGTTTTTCCAATGCGCTTTTGAGAGCATGTGGCAATGGTGTTGGTCGGCGTGAAACCCGATCAACGTAAACGTGCACAAAATGCCCTTTTGCCGCTGTCTGTGGTTCACCCTGCGCGAACAGCCCGACTTCGTAGCGCACGCTGCTGTTGCCCAGCCGGGCGACACGAATACCGGCTTCAATGGTCTGAGGAAAAGCCAACGGGGCAAAGTAGTTGCACTGCGTTTCAACCACCAGGCCGATCGTCTGCCCCTGACGGATGTCGAGCACGCCTTGTTCGATCAAGTAGGCGTTGACCGCCGTGTCGAACCAACTGTAATAAACAACATTGTTGACGTGACCATAGACGTCGTTGTCCATCCAGCGCGTGCTGATGCTGCGAAACACCCGGTAGTGTTCGCGCGCTTCGGGTTGGTTGGCGGCGGTCGCGCGGCTTGTGGTGCCGGGCGTAGGAGCGGAATGCGTCATGCGCCGGATTTTGCCAGCTGCAATGGCCAGTCCAACCTGACCTGCCGCTACTTTTTGTCCACGTGTTCCCTGATCAGATCGCGCAAGCGTTTGGGCGCGGGCACCAGCGGTATGCGGCTGTGCGTCCATGCCCCCTGATCCGAGGGGGACAGGGCGCGCCCGCGACTCATGAACCACGACGCCAGTTTGTAAAGCCCCGACCTGCTGTACACCTGCGACCAGACGCTCCAGACCATCGCCTGCGCGACACTGCGCGCCGCACCACTGCCACGCAGGCTGGCGTCTTCGGTGTCCGGACGTGCCTGCGCCTCGTTACGCAGCCGCACCAGCAGGTCGGTGATCGGGATCTTGACAGGGCAGACCTCGGCACACGCCCCGCACAAGGTGGATGCAAACGCCAGCGGGTAAGTGGTTTCCAGCCCCAGCAAATGCGGCGAAATGATGGCGCCAATCGGCCCCGGGTAGGTGGTGCCGTAGGCATGGCCGCCCACACGCGCGTACACCGGGCAATGGTTCATGCACGCGCCACAACGAATGCATTTGAGTGTTTCACGCAATTCCAGGTCGACATAGGCCTGCGTGCGACCGTTGTCCAGCAAGATCAGGTGCACTTCTTGCGGGCCGTCTTTTTCACCCGGTTGGCGCGGGCGGCTGATCATGTTGACGTAGGTGGTGACCGGTTGCCCGGTGGCCGAGCGCGTGAGCAGGCTCAGGATCGGCGGCACGTGTTCCAGCCTTTCCACCACTTTCTCAATGCCGGTGATGGCGATGTGCACGCGCGGCACCGTCGTGCACATGCGGCCGTTGCCTTCGTTTTCCACCAGGCACAACGTTCCGGTTTCGGCCACCGCCACGTTCACACCCGATAGCCCGATGTCAGCCTCGGCAAACTTGTGGCGCAATACACGCCGACCGATCTGGATCAACGCGTCGACGTCTTCGGTGTAAGACACGCCGGGCACTTCCTGCTCGAACAGGTGGGCGATGTCCTGTTTGGTCTTGTGGATTGCCGGCATGATGATGTGCGACGGTGCTTCGCCCGCCAGCTGCACGATGTACTCGCCCATGTCGGACTCAAACGCCTCAATGCCGGCAGCCTGCATCGCGTGGTTGAAACCGATTTCTTCGCTCACCATCGACTTGCCTTTGATGATGCGCTTGGCCTGCACGCGCCGGGCAATCTGCAGGGCAATGGCATTGGCTTCATCTGGCGTTTGCGCCCAATGCACCTGGACACCATTGGCGGTGAGATTCGCCTCCAGTTGCTCCAGCAGGCGCGCCAGGTTGGCCAGGCTGTAGCGGCGAATCTGTGAGCCCAGCTCGCGCAGCGTCTGCAATTCCTCTGGATCTGGAAACTGCGCGCGGCGCTTGGCCTGCAGGAAGTCCATCGCGCCGCGAAAGTTTTGCCGTTGCGCCGGGTCGTTGAGCACGTGGCGGGTGCGGGCCTTGAACTCTTGCGTCGGATTGATGGGAATCACCTTGCTCATGCTGCACCCCCAACGCGATGACGAATCAGCACCACCAGCTCGCGCGGCCCGTGTGCACCATATGCCAGCGTCTGCTGAATGTCGGCGGTCTTGGACGGGCCGCAGATCAACAACGCGTTGGTCGGCATGCCGTCCGTCCAATGCTCTGCGGTCATGGCAGCAAGCAAGTCTGCATGAATCGTGTTCGCGTCGAGCAAAACAAAGTGCAGCGACGGCACCAGCGACATCAGCCGGGGTTCGGCGGGCGTGGGCCACAAAATCAAGCTGCCGGTTTGCGCCAGTGCACCGCGCGCCAGCGTCAGGCTAGCGTCGATGCCGTCAAACAGCCGTGTCTGCCAGGCTTCAATGGGTTGTTCGTAGCGCACGATCTGCAAACCCGCTGACGCCTTCTGCGCCAATGCCTCGCCGTGTGCGGTGCCCTGTCCGATCAAAATTTGGCGCAAGCCCTTGGCCGCAGCAACATCCAACAGCGCCGACACCCAGTTATCGTCAGTGACCTCAAGCACCTCGGTCTTGACCGCCTCCAGCGCCTGGCGCAAGCGCTGCACGTGTTGTGCGGGGTCGGCGTAGGCACGGTGCGCGTCGTACCACCTGGCCACGTCGGGCACCACGGTATTTAATGCCTTGGGCGACGAGCGTAGCCGCTGCAAGATCTGATCGCGCGCGCTCATGCTTTGGCTCCTGCGCCTTGCGTGCGCTGCCAGACAAAGCTGGCCAGGTGCTGGCCTGGCAAAGTGGGTTCGGTGCGGCCAGCGATCTCGTCCTGTTTGGCCGCGCGACAGGTAATGTTCAACAAGCAGCCGCAATCGGCGCTGACCACACAACTGGCGCCCGTGGCACGGATAGCAGCCACCTTGTCAGTGACGATGGCCTCAGAAATCTCGGGGTGCAGCAGCGCAAACGTGCCACCAAAACCGCAGCATTCCTCGATGCGCGCTTGTTCCACCACGTTCACGTTGGCAAGCGTTGCCAGCAGCGCGACACTGGTCTCATGCACGCCCATCTGTCGGCGCGCGTGGCATGAAGTGTGCAACGCCACCGTGCACTTTGGACCATGGTCTTCGCGTTGGAACTTCACCACGTGTACCAAAAATTCGGTCAGCTCAAAAATGCGCTCGGACAACGCGACGGCCTGCGCTTGCAACACCGGGTCGTCTTCAAACAAATGCGGGTAATGCGTGCGCATCATCCCGCCGCAGGAGCCCGATGGCACCACCACCGGCCAGGGTTCGGTAAACAGGTTCAACTGCTGCAACGCGACCGCCCGGGATTCGTCCGGGTAGCCGCTGCTGTGCGCCGGTTGGCCACAGCAGGTCTGCTGATCAGGAAAGTGCACCCGAATACCTTCGCGCTCAAGCAAGCGCACGGCGTCCAGACCGGCTTGTGGCACAAATTGGTCAATCAGGCAGGTGCCAAAAAGGTAAACGTCTTGGGGTTTGGGTGGATAGTTTCTGGGCGCAAGTGGCGAAGGCTGCAAGGTTTGTCTCCTGAATTTGCAGCTAATTCTCTGCGAAAGTCCCTTCACACTGCAGGACGACTGGTATTGTCCGGATGAATTATTTTCATCGGGTGCGAATCGACCGCAGCGGCCCATTTTTTACCGTCTTGTTGACCCGTAGTTGACGACAAGCCTGCACGTCCAGCAAAAACTGGCCTCGCTGGGGCCGATTCTCGCCATCGACGCCCCAAGGTCGACAGGCATCTGGTAAGCGACATCTAAATTGCTGCAACGCAACAAAAAAACTTGCGCACTGCGGGTTTATCCCTATAATTCGTCTCATGCTGCACTGCAACATCTCTTTCAGAGCAGCCGCATCGAAGGTACCGCTTCTTCTTTTTTTACTTTTTTTGGAGATTTGAAAATGATGACTGTAGAACAAGTTCTGGCCACCCAAAAAGCCAACGTTGAAACCCTGCTGGGTCTCACCGCCAAAGCTTTTGAAGGCGTTGAAAAGATCGTTGAACTCAACATGAGCGCTTCCAAGGCAGCGTTGGCTGAAACCGGTGAAAGCGCCAAAGCCATGCTCAGCGTGAAAGACGCGCAAGAGTTGTTGGCTCTGCAGTCGAGCCTGATGCAACCTTTGGCCGAAAAAACCGCTGCCTACAGCCGTCACCTGTACGAAATCGCCACCGGCACGACCACCGAATTCACCAAGGCCATCGAAAGCCAGGCTGCTGAAGCTCAGCAAAGTTTCACCGGCATGCTGGAGTCTGCCGCCAAGAACGCGCCCGCTGGCTCTGAAGCCGCCGTTGCCGTCATGAAGAGCGCCGTGGCCGCTGCCAGCAACGCCCTGGAATCGGTGCAAAAAGCAGTCAAGCAAGCCACCGATGTCGCTGAAGCCAACTTCACCGCCATGGCCAACACCGCCACTGCCAGCGCAAAACCCGCTGGCAAGAAGCGTTAATTCACACTCGCATACCAAGGGCAATGCTTTTCCTGAGAAAATTTAATGCAAGACTCTAAAAGTCAAGGGAAAACCCTGAGATACTAGGAACTTGTCAAGGGCTTAGTTATCTGGTTAGTCGCAAGTTGTCTCCTCGGGTCCTTTCGAAACCATCAGGTTCAGGGATCCCTTAAGGGTTGGTCGCAAGACCAACCCTTTTTTTTCGATATGCTGCGCCTGACACTGCCCTGCACCATCTCAAATGACGTCAAAACCGCCGCTATTTAGTCGCCGTGCCATGCTGCTTGGATTGGGCAGCTGCGCATTGGAGTGCCAACCTGTAGCAGTGCAGGCGCAGATGATCGACCCGGCACCACCGCCGTTGGTCCAACGCATGCTGCAATTCCCGCGCGACCTGGGCAGCCACCCCGACGCGGCGCTAGAGTGGTGGTACATCACTGGGGCGGTGCAGGCATCACAGCGGCAGTTGGGGTTTCAGCTGACGTTCTTCAGGTCACGCGTGCCAGCCACCCAAGGCATGAAGTCCCGCTTTGCGGCCAGGCAGCTGATCTTTGCCCATACCGCCCTCACCGATGTGCGCGGGCAGCGCTTATGGCACGACCAGCGCATAGCCCGCAGCGCGGGCGAGCGTCAGGTGGATCTGGCGCACGCCAGCGACACCGACACCGCGATCCACCTGCGCGAATGGACGCTGGTGCGCCAGAACGGACGTTATCTGGCTCAGGCGCGCGCAAATCACTTCAGCCTGAACTTGACCTTGACCGAAACCCAGCCGCTGCTGCTGCAAGGCGACCAGGGCTGGTCACGCAAGGGGCCGCTGCCAAGCCAGGCCAGCTTTTATTACAGCAAGCCGCAACTGCAAGTCAGTGGCACGGTGGGCCTGGGGCAGGAACGCCTGAGCGTTCAAGGGCGCGCCTGGCTGGACCACGAATGGAGTAACGCCTTCATGCCGCCGCTGGCCGTGGGCTGGGACTGGATCGGCATGAACCTGCAGGACGGCAGCGCGCTTACCGCCTTCCAGTTGCGCGACGCCAAAGGTCAGGCCGTGTGGGCGGGTGGATCGTGGCGCGAGGCTCCTGGCCCGGCGAGCGCGCAAGCCTTTGGCCCTGAACAGATCGTCTTCAAGCCCCGTCGCCACTGGAAAAGCCCGGCCACAGCGGCTGTTTACCCGGTGGAATGGGATCTGGCAGTGGGATCAAAGCACTTTGTGGTGCGCGCCGTGCTGGATGCGCAAGAGCTTGACAGCAGCCGATCCACCGGTGCCGTCTACTGGGAAGGCCTGAGCGATCTGCTGGACGCATCCGGTCAGCTGTTGGGGCGCGGTTATCTGGAGCTGACCGGGTACGCCAAGCCGCTGCAACTCTGACCTGCCTCAGACGCAAAAACTACAATTTATGTAGCTATAAACGCCCTCCCTTTATGGTCTAAGGGCCAATTTCATTCACATACACTGCACCCATGACCGCGCCGCGCCCAAGCACCCAGAACCCCAAATCGCTGTCGGGCCTGCTGCCGTTCTTGCGCCCGTACCGCGCCCGCATCGCGCTGGCACTGGTGTTTTTACTGCTGGCAGCCGCAGCCACACTGACGTTTCCGCTGGCCTTGCGCAACCTGATTGATACTGGCCTGGCACCCAAGCAGACCGGGAGCCAGATGCTAGCGTTGCGAGAGCATTTTTTGGCGCTGTTTGGCGTGGCGGTGGCGCTGGGCGCTTTTTCAGCCACGCGGTTTTACCTGGTGAGTTGGCTGGGCGAGCGTGTCAGCGCCGACCTGCGCAACGCCGTCTATGCCCACGTGCTGCGGCAAAGCCCGGCGTTTTTTGAGACCACGCAGACCGGTGAGGTGCTGTCACGCCTGTCGGCCGACACCACGCTGGTGCAAACCGTGGTGGGCTCGTCGCTGAGCCTGGGGCTGCACAACGCGGTGATGGGTGCGGGCGCGCTGGCCATGCTGGTGTGGACCAACCCGATGGTGATGGCGCAAGTGCTGGTGATCCTGGCGCTGGTGGTGCTGCCAGCAGCGGCCTTTGGGCGGCGTGTGCGCAAGCTCTCACGCGCCAGCCAGGACCGCGCCGCCGACTCCAGCGCCATCGCCGCCGAGGTGCTCAACGCCATCCCGGTGGTGCAGAGCTACACCGCAGAAGGGCGCGAGACCAGCCGCTTTGTGCAGGCCACGCAAGCCGCGTTTGACGTGGCCGCGCGGCGCGCCTGGGCCCGCTCTGGCCTGGTGGCGTTCATCATCATCGCCAGCTCGGGCGCGTTGCTGTGGGGCTTGTACCAGGGCACGCAAGCAGTGATGGCCGGGCGCATCAGCGCCGGGCACCTGGGGCAGACCGTGATTTACGTGATCATCCTGGCGGGTGCGCTGGCGGTGCTGGGCGAGGTCTATGGCGACGTGATGCGCGCGGCCGGTGCCACCGAGCGATTGATGGAGCAAGGCACTCACACCGAGCTGCTGGCCCAAGGCGGCCTCTACGCCAGGCTGGCGGCCATGCAGTTCCACACCTGAGATCATCTGGCTAAAAGCCCACGGCCGGTGAGGAATCACGCGGGTCTTGAAGTGTGGTCACAACACGCGTAAACTTTGCCGAACGCCTTACAGGAGCCAGCTATGGACGTCTCCAAGACCTCTTCTTCGGTGGTGCAAACCACGCAACAGCCCACTCGGATGCAAAAGACCGACCAAGCCCAGCAGCAAACCCGGCAAGCCGAAGTGGCGAACCAGCCACCCCCACCGCCCAAACCCACCGTGAACACGCGCGGCGAGACCACCGGTCGGCTGGTCAACGTCACCGCTTAAGGCAACGCACCCCGCGGGGGCCAACATGGCACTCCTTGCTGCACTCAGCAGTGCGACGCCTTCCTTGCAGGCGTCGCTGATGCGCGCGCGCGTTGAGCAGGCGCGGCGCGAAGCCGATCAGGCACAAGCCTACGCTGACGACTTGCGTCAGCAGCTACAGATTCAAGAGCAGACTACCCAGCAGGCGCAAGGGCGAGTGCAAAGTCTGGAGCGTGGTTTGCAAACCAGCGCCAGACCGGCACCGGCGGTGGATCGTGCCAGTGAGGCGCCCGCCAGTCAGACCGCCACGCAGCCCCAGCCTGCCGAGCCCACCTACCTCAACACCCTCAGCGCGGTCTTCAAGGTGGCGCAGCCAATTCTGGCCATGGACCTGTCGGTTCAGCAAAAAAATGTGGTCAAGTCCAGCCTGTTTGAGGCCACCAACACGCTGGTGTCCACGCCAAAGACCACCACGGCAGTCACACGCAGCTACGCGCCGCAAAGCGGTATGGCGGCGTCTTCCAGCACGGGCAGTCTTCTCAACCAATCAGTCTGAGGTTCTGGGCGCCAGCGGCCCGGGTCGGCCTCACGTCGCCAAATGGCGTAGCTCGCGCAGTGCCACCGAAATCGGTGCCAGGTCGGGTGCCTGTCCGCCGATGGTCTGCGACAAGGCCTGCAACCGATGAATCTGCGTTGTATTTTGCGTAACCCAGTCTGACACGCTGGCATAGTGCGTCAACACCCCCTGGGTGATCTGGCTGGCAATGGCGTAGACGTCGTCGCGGGCGCTGCCACGGGCCTGCGTTTGCCACAGCGTGTCGGTGGGCAGGCGGTTGATGTGCCCACGCCAGGCCAGCAGGCCCAGCGTGCCGTCCACCTCAAAGTAGGTGCGCGCGGCGCGCTCCAGCGTGGTTTGCACCTTGTCGCTCAGGTCCACCAGATCCAGCACCGGGAACAGAAACTCCAGCGCGGTGAGCTGTTGCGCCAGATCGGTATCGACGCCGCCTTGCTCCAGCTTGAGCGCTGCGTCCTGCCAGCTTTGGCGGGCGTGCTCGGGCAACCACTGCACCAGTTGAGCCCGCAGTTCACGCGCGCCGGGTTGGTAACGTGCGATCAGGCTGGGCAGATCGGAATCGGTCCCGCGCCGGCGCAGCATCCAGCGCGACGCACGCTGGGCAATGGCCATGAGTTTGGCGAGCAGATCGAGCTGCAGCGCGCTGGAGACCGTGTGGTCGAGCGCGTCAATGCGGTCCCACAGCGATTCCAGCTCAAAAATCTCGCGCGCCAGGGTGTAAGCGCGCACCACGTCGGCGGTCTTGGCCACGGCCTCTGCCGCCACAAAGTTGACAAAGGTGGCACCCATGCGGTTGACCAGCGTATTGGCCACCACCGTGGCGACGATTTCGCGCTTGAGCGGGTGCCGGGCAATCGCGTCGTCAAACCGGCCGGCCAGGGCTTTGGGGAAGTACGTGGTCAGCGCGCGCTTGAAGTACGGGTCATCGGGCAGATCGCTGGCGACCAGATCGTCAAACACCGATATCTTGGCGTACGCCAGCAACACGGCGTTTTCGGGCGCGGTCAGGCCGGACTTGTGCTGGCGTCGGCGCGCCATTTCGTCGTCTGACGGCAAGAATTCGATCGCCCGATCCAGCCGCCCTGCCCCTTCGAGCCACTGCATCAGCCGTTGCTGGCCGTCCAGAAAGTACTGGGGCCGGTGACCGGCGATATCCAGAGCTTGCGTCTGGTAGTAGTTGTCGGTCAGCACCAATTGGCCCACCTCGTCGGTCATCGACGCCAGCAGGTCATTGCGCTGCTTGTACGTCATGTCGCCGGCCTCGACCACACGGTCGAGCAAAATCTTGATGTTGACCTCGTGGTCAGAGCAATCCACCCCGGCCGAGTTGTCGATGGCGTCGGTGTAGATCAGCCCACCCTTCTGGGCAAATTCGATGCGGCCATTTTGCGTGCAGCCCAGGTTGCCGCCTTCCACCAGCACCTTGCAGCGTAGTTGCTGACCGTTGACCCGGAACGCGTCGCCCGCCTTGTCGCCCACCTGGGCGTGGGATTCAAAACTTGCCTTCACATAGGTACCGATGCCGCCGTTGTAAATCATGTCCACCGGCGCCTGTAGCAGCGCATGGAGCAGTTCACTGGGCGAGAGTTCAGCACGGTCGATCCCCAACACCTGTTGCGCCTGCGCCGACAGCGCAATCGACTTGGCCGACCGTGGGTACACGCCGCCCCCGGCTGAGATCAATGACTTGTCATAGTCGTCCCAGCTTGAGCGCGGCAGACTGAACAGGCGCTGGCGCTCGGCAAAACTGCGCGACACATCCGGCTGTGGGTCGATGAAGATGTGGCGGTGGTCAAACGCCGCCACCAACGCAATGTGTTCGGACAACAGCATGCCGTTGCCAAATACGTCGCCCGACATGTCGCCAATGCCCACCACGGTAAAGCGCGTGGATTGGGTGTCCACGCCCAGCGATCTGAAATGCCGCTTGGCCGATTCCCACGCGCCGCGCGCCGTGATGCCCATCTTTTTGTGGTCGTAGCCGACCGACCCGCCCGATGCAAACGCGTCACCCAGCCAATAGCCGTACTGCGCCGACACACTGTTGGCAATGTCCGAAAAGCTGGCGGTACCCTTGTCAGCAGCGACCACCAGGTACGGGTCGTCACCGTCGTGGCGCACCACATCCACAGGCGGCTTGACCGCGCCATGAACCAGGTTGTCGGTGATGTCGAGCATGCCCGACAGGAACAGCCGGTAGCAGGCAATGCCTTCGGCCATCCAGGCGTCGCGTTCGGACGGGCTCGGCGCTTGCTTAAGCACAAAACCACCTTTGGAACCGACCGGGACGATCACGGTGTTTTTGACGTGTTGCGCCTTAACCAAGCCCAAAATCTCGGTACGGAAATCTTCACACCGATCCGACCAGCGGATGCCGCCGCGCGCGACCTTGCCGTTGCGCAGGTGCACCGCTTCAAAGCGCGGTGCATAGACCCAGATTTCGGCCATGGGTTTGGGGTCGGGCACGCCGGGCATCTGCCTTGGATTGAACTTGAAGCTCAGGTACGGCTTGGTCTGTCCGGCCTCAAAACCTTGCCAGACGTTGGTGCGCATCGTCGCTTGAATACATTGATAGAACTGGCGCAGCACGCGGTCTTCTTCCAGGCTGGCCACCGCGCCCAGCGCGGCTTCAATCTGTGTCGCCATGGTTTGCAACTGCTCGCCACGGTCACCCGTCAAAGACGGGCAAAAGCGCAGCTCAAACAAACGGTACAACTGCTGCGTGACGGCGGCGTTCTTGCACAACGTGGATTCGATGTAAGTCTGGCTGAACGGAAAACCGATCTGTTTGAAATACCGGGTGTAAGCACGCAGCACCGCAATGGCCGGCGCATCCAGCTCGGTAACCAGGAGCAGGCGGTTCAAGTCGTCACTTTCGACCTGATGGCGCCAGACCTGCAGGAACATCGCCTCAAAGCGCTCCTTGACCGCTGCGAATGCGGTTGACGCGCTCAGCTGCAAACCCAGGTCGTGCAACCACAGATTCTGGCCGCCTGCCTGGGCAATTTTGTACGGCTGCTCATCAAGTACGCGCGCACCCATGCGCTCCAGCACGGGCAAAGAATCCGACAGCGCCACCTTGGAAACGCTATAAATCTTGAAGCGCACCACACCCGCGACTGCGTTGAGCGGCCGGTACAACCTGACCGCCATGCCCTGCTGGGGCGACAAGGTGTCCAGCACCTGCGCATCCTCTGCGGCCGCCGCACCCGAAAAGTCATTCTGATAGGCGAGTAAAAAGGCAAAGCGACCCGCCAGCGTCAAGCCAGCCGACTCACCCAAGTTCTGGATCAAAGCCTGCTGGCAGTCGTCTTCCCAGCGACGCGCCAGACCGACAATCCGGGCCTCCAGCGCACCAATGTCGGGGCTGCGCGGTGCCTGCTGCTCTGAACGCACCAGGTAATGAATGCGTGCCAGCGGTTGGTCGGTGAGCATGGGCGTGTATTCCAGTGACTGGCCGTCGAGCGCACGCAGTAGCTCGTCCCCAATACGACTGCGCAATTCAGTGTTGTAGCGGTCGCGCGGCACAAACACCAGCACCGAGGTGAAGCGCCCAAACGGGTCACGCCGCAAGAAGATGCGGGTGCGTTGATGCTCTTGCAGGCGCAAGATGCCAATGGCGTGATCGATCAGCGTGGCGGTGTCCACCTGCATCAGTTCGTCACGCGGGTAGGCGTCCAGAATGGCTTGCAGCGACTTGGCCGCATGGCTGTCGGGCACCACCGCAGCGGCTTGCAGCACCGCCTGCACACGCTGGCGTACCTGCGGAATGTCTTGCACCGGTGCGGCGTAGGCTTTGGACGTGTACAGCCCCAAAAAGCGCGTTTCCCCGACGACTTCCCCGGCACTGTTGAGCCGCTTGACCGCCAGGTAATCCAGCCATGCCGGGCGATGCACGGTGGAACGCGTCATGGCCTTGGTGACCAGCACCAGTTGGTCGGAGTCGAGAAACTCGAGCGCGTCTTGGGGCAACTGGCTGGTGGGCGTTTGTGCTGTACCGCGCAGCAGGCCCAGGCCGGAGCTGTCCACGGCTTCAAGCTCAACCGCGTCAGCGCTACGGCGCAAGGTGTAGTCGCGCACCCCCAGAAAAGTGAAGTGCTGGTCTTTGAGCCAACGCAGCAGCGCCACGCCTTCAAGCTGGCCTGGCAACGGTTGCGGCAGTTGCTCGCATTCGTCGCACACCGTCTGCAAGCGGGCCAGCATCGCCGACCAGTCGGACACCGCCGCGCGCACGTCTTGCAACACGCGCAGCAGCTCATCGGCCAGCACCTGTCGATCAGACGCCAGCGCGACGCGATCACACTGCACCATGATGAACGACTGCACTTTGACCTGCGCCGCAGGGTGCGCGCTGGCCACCGTGGCAGCGCGCAGCACGCCAGCGCCATCGCGGTCGATCACCAGCAACGGGTGCACAATCCAGTGCGCTACACGCCCGAGCCGATTGACGGCCATGGTGACGGAATCCACCAGAAACGGCATGTCGTCCTGCACGATCTGGATCACCGTGTGTTCGCAACTGAAGCCGTCTTCGGCCACGCTGGGGTTAAAGACGCGCACCCGGGCACCCGTGGCGTGGGTTTCAACGTCCAGCAAGCGCAGGTGTGCGCTGGCCATGGCCACCAAGGCGTCAACGCCGCGCTCTTCGAGCTCTTGCGGATCCGCGCCCTCAAAATAGGCCGAAACAAAATCTGCCAGCGCAGGCGCGCCGTCAGAGGAATCCTGCGTGATCTGATGACGCAAGGCGGTCAACATGGCGGGGGGCATCACAATCTCCGGGGGTGTTTTGAAATGCCGGGGATTCTAGGAAGCACCTTCTCAGCACAGCGCCGCGTCAGGCGAAATTCATTGGGTTATGCAAAAAAAACATGCATAGCTGCATCCCTGGACAGCCAGCATTACGGCTGATCAACCCAGTCCAAGTCCCAGGTGCCGCTCATGACGTTTTGCAACCACAAAGCCGCCGTCAGCGTCTTGCCGTCGGTGATGACGCCGGTTTTGCACCAGTGCAGCAAGTCGTCAGCGCTTGCGGTAAAAACGTCCAGAAACTCACCCGCATCCAGATGACGCTCACCAGGTGTCAGGCCGCGCGCAAACCAGATGTCGATGGCTTCGGTGGAATAGGCAATGAGCGGGTGCAACACACCCGCGTGCGCCCAAGCGCTGGCGGTATAGCCAGTTTCCTCGCGCAGCTCACGGCGCGCGCAGTCAAAGCAGGCTTCACCGGGGTCAAGCTTGCCCGCCGGGAATTCAATCATGACCTGGTTGATGGGGTAACGAAACTGTCGCTCCAGCACCACCTGCACCTGCCCAAACGCATCCACCAGCAGGGGAACGATCATCACCGCACCGGGGTGGACCACGTATTCGCGCGTGGATTGTCCGCCATCCGGCAGGGACACCGTATCGCTACGAACATGAAGAAGCTTGCCCCGAAAAACCTCGGCGCTGCTCAGTTGGGTTTCAAGCAAATGTGGGGGCCGATCCGCAGGCTGGGCTGCCATCTGCGGGTTCTTGCCAGGCGGGCTCAATGCGCCAGCATCTTGACCACGGCGTCAGCGCACAGCGCCATCAGGCCGCCGGGCACCAGGCCCACCACCAGCAGCAAGGCGCCGTTGAGACTGAGCACCGCACGCACCTCCATCGGTGCAGTGACCCGCGCCGTGGACGTCGGTGCGTCAAAGTACATGATCTTGACGACACGCAAGTAGTAGAAAGCGCCAATGAGCGACATCATGACGGCGAATACCGCCAGCCCGATGTGCCATGCGTCACCGGGCGCAATCAGCGCCTGCAACACAGCCAACTTGGCGTAGAAACCGACCATGGGCGGAATGCCGGCCAGCGAGAACATGCACAAGGCCATGACGCCAGCGTACAACGGGCTGCGTTGGTTCAGGCCGGCAAAGTCGGCAATCTCCTCGCTCTCAAACCCCTCACGCGACAGCAGCAGGATAACGCCAAAGCTGGCCAAGGTGGTCAGCACATAGGTGATCACATAAAACATCGACGAGCTGTAACCGTTACCGGCGCCGCCTGCGTCTGCATTAACCACGCCACTGAGCAAGCCAACCAACACAAACCCCATATGCGAGATGGTGGAAAACGCCAGCATCCGCTTCATGTTGGTCTGCGCAATGGCAGCTAGGTTGCCCACCGCCAGCGAACCCACCGCCAACAGCGTCAGCATCTGCTGCCAATCCACCGCCAGCGGCAACATGCCTTCCACCAACAAACGCATCACCACGGCAAACGCCGCCAGCTTGGGTGCGCCGCCGACCATCAAGGTAATGGCCGTAGGTGCGCCTTGATAGACGTCAGGAATCCACATATGGAACGGCACCACACCCAGCTTGAACCCCAAGCCGGCCACGATGAAGACCACGCCGAACACCAGCACCTGGTGTTTGACCTGGCCGGACTGGATTGCCTTGAGCACTTCTTGCAGGTCCAGCGAGCCGGTCGCGCCGTACAGCATCGACATGCCGTAAAGCAAAAAGCCGGAAGCCAGCGCACCCAGCACAAAATACTTCATCGCGGCTTCGGTTGCCACCACGTGGTCTCGGCGCAAGGCCACCAGGGCGTAGCTGGACAGGGTCAGCAGCTCAATGCCCATGTAGATCACCAGGAAGTTGTTGCCCGAGATCATGACAAACATGCCCAGCAATGCAAACAAGCTCAAGGTGAAGAACTCACCACCACGCAACATGTCACGTGAAGCGGCGTAAGCTCGCCCGTACACCAGCGTGGCCATCAGGGCCAGCGCCGCAAAACACTTGAGCCAGTTACCCATGGGGTCGCTGACGACCATGTTGCCAAACACGTAGGTGGTCTGCCCTGCACCAGCGTAGCTGGCTTGCAACCAGGCCACCACCGCCAGCGTCAGCAGCGTGAGCGCGTAGGTTGCAGTACGCCCGGCACTCTTGACGGCCAGATCGAACAGGGCAATCACGCACGCCATGACCAGCAAGATCACCTCGGGATAAACCGTCACAAAACTGAGTTTGTCAATCATTTCAATCTCTTGTCTAGGGTGTCAGCACGTTGGTCAGGGGAGCTTGGAGACGGCAACATGCCTGAGCAATTCAGTGACAGACACGTCCATCACGTCGGTAAACGGCTTGGGGTACAGGCCAAGATACAACACGGCAATGGCCAGCAGGCTCAAGAAGAAAAATTCACGCGCGTTGATGTCCTTGAGGTTCTTGACCTTTTCGTTGGTGACCGGCCCCAGATAGACGCGTTTGACCATCCACAAGGTATAAGCAGCACCAAAGATCAAAGCGCTGGCCGCAGCCAATCCGATCCAGAAGTTCACCTTGATCGCGCCCAAGATCACCATCCATTCACCGACAAAACCGGCGGTACCCGGCAAACCGCAATTGGCCATGGCAAACAACATGGCAAACGCAGCAAACTTGGGCATGGTGTTGACCACACCGCCGTAGGTGGCGATCTCACGCGAGTGCACACGGTCGTACAACACGCCGATGGCCAGGAACATGGCCGCAGAGACAAAGCCGTGCGAGATCATCTGCACAATGCCGCCGGCCACTCCCAAGCTGTTGAAGATGAAAAAGCCCAACGTGACAAAGCCCATGTGCGCCACGGAGGAGTACGCCACCAGCTTCTTCATGTCTTTCTGCACCATCGTGACCAGGCCGACATAAATGACCGCCGCCAACGACAGGCCGATCATCAGGCCAGCCCACTCGTGCGCGGCATCGGGCGTGATGGGCAGAGAAAACCGCAGGAAACCGTAAGCCCCCAGCTTCAGCATGATGGCCGCCAGCACCGCCGAACCACCGGTGGGTGCCTCCACGTGAACGTCCGGCAACCAGGTGTGAACCGGCCACATTGGCACCTTGACCGCAAACGCCGCCAGGAACGCAAAGAACAGCAAGGTTTGCACATTGGCCGCCAACGGCATTCTTTGCCACGTGGCCAGATCAAAACTACCGTTGGAAGCCAGGTAGAGGTAAATCAGCGCCACCAGCATCAACAGCGAACCGAGCAAGGTGTACAGGAAGAACTTGAACGCCGCATAAATCTTGTTCGGGCCACCCCACACGCCGATGATGAGATACATCGGGATCAGCGTGGCTTCAAAAAACACATAGAACAACATGCCGTCCAGCGCACAGAACACCCCGATCATCAGGCCGCTGAGAATCAGGAAAGC
>Ga0172371_10002483_pt1 | contig 29281 bp, 28 predicted proteins | sample Lak12m_FD_114543 | JGI IMG/M metagenome (GOLD analysis project Ga0172371, IMG submission 114543) | Freshwater microbial communities from Kabuno Bay, South-Kivu, Congo - kab_022012_12m | ecosystem: Environmental > Aquatic > Freshwater > Lake | place: Democratic Republic of the Congo: South-Kivu...
ACCATCTTCCGCGTCCCCATCGAAGAGATGTCCCGCACCGACGAGGACATCAAGACCCATGTTCGTAAAACCGTCATGCACGAACTGGGGCATTACTTCGGGATGAGCGAGGCTCAGCTCGAGGACATCTGAACGCTGGCGACCCGGCTGTTACTTCTTGTCGGGTATCAGCAACTGGGCCCCGGAGAGCACTATCAGCGCACCGCCAGCCAGGATGAAGAACCAGGGCATCGTCCTCATGGGCAACTGATCCGCCTTCTGGAAATTCTCCACGTTGCGGTCCATGACGCCGATGACGGTGCCGAAGTCCTGACCCATGGTGTCCATCTGGCCCATGCCGGTCGCCACACCCGGGAATTGCTGCTGCATCATCGAGTTGAGCTGCTCCTCGCTGACGCCCATCTGCTGCGCGAATGCCGGAATCATCTTCTTCATGTCAGCCTGCATGCCGCCGAAAGTCTGCATGTGCCCCTGGAAAGTCGTGACGTTGGGGCGGGTCAGCACCGGCTCGAAGTCCTTCATCATGTCGGCCCCGGCAGGCGCCCGGTCGAACATCTGGTAAGCGAAAGGCGCGACGATCAGCGCGACCCCGACTATCAGGATCAGTATGGACAGGATTTTATTGACAGACATTTAGCCCTCCATGGATAGGATATAGATACATTAGAATATAATCATATAATTGAGTATTCCCGATTGTCTATAGCTGAGGATCAGGCAATCGACGGGTGAAAAATCCTTCCGAAGCAGTGATTACATCGTCGTAAACTGATATCATATTGATATCAGACGACAGGAGGGACTCATGACTAATGTGCTGGTTCGCAATATCCCTGAAGATGTCCTCGAACGGCTGAAAGAGAGAGCCGCCCGCCGGAATCGGTCTTTGCAGCAAGAGCTGCATGGCATCATCACCAGTGCCGCATATGATGATGTCGAGGCGCTTGTGGATCGCGTGCGCGAACGCCGCGCGAAGTATGAGGTTTCGGGGAAGAAGGTAGAGGACAGCACCGGAATGGTCCGCAGGGACCGTGAGCGGTGAAACCCGGCTCACTTGTACTCGATACCAGCGTAATTGCCAAGTGGTTCCTGCCCGAGCCTCTGAGCGACAGGGCTGACAGGATCCTGGAGGATGTCCGCCTGGGCAAGCTCCACCCGGCAGCGCCGGACCTGATCGTCTACGAGTTCGCGAATATCCTCTGGCAACGACAGAAAAAGGGCGAGATATCCCGCCGTCAGGGTGACGCGATCATGTCAGATTTTGAACGGCTTCCGATTAATCTGGCGCCTGGAGATGTGCTCGGGTCGCAATCTTTGGAAGAGGTGGCAGCAACCGGCTGCACCGCATACGATGGAGCTTTCATCGCCCTGGCGGATAGCCTGGAGACTAAATTGGTGACCGCCGACAGACGCCTGATCTCCCGGCTGGCTCATACGCGGTTCTCGCGGACGGTCCTTTGGCTGGGCGATTGGCCGACGGATTGATCTCCGAGCGACGGGCCGACGGTTTGATCGACGAGCCGGGCGACTGACTGCTCGCCCGCCCCATCCTTACATAGTCGCGCCCGGCATGGGATCCAGCGGCACGACCTGGCTGCCGTCCCAGTGGAAACGGACCGTATTGGTGCCGCCGGTCGGGCAGCAGTGGGGGTCTTCCGGAAGATACACCTGATAGCTGACCGCGAAGGTCGCGCCGTCGACCGGCACCGGGCTGCCCGATGTGAATACCTCCTGGCCCACGTAATAGCCGTCCACGAAGAAGAAATAGAAGTCACCGCCGTAGCTGGCGCCGCCGACCGGGGTCGCATGGATAACATGCAGCGTGGCCGCCGGCTGCCAGGTGGCGCCCGGGTCGATGGCCGAGAAGGAACCGGCGCTCTCGACCTGGTTCTCGACGTAATTCACGGCGGCGTTCATGGTGCTGTAGGGACCTTGCGATGTGGCCGGTTGAGTTGAAGTGCTGGTGGTTGTCGCGCTGGCGGTCGCGCCGGTCCTGCTGGTCTTCGCGGTCGTGGTCACGGTGACCGTGGTCGCGGTCGTCTGTGTGGTGACGCCTCCACCGGTGATGCGGCCCAGCAGGAAGGCAAGCGCGATGACGGCGACGCCGGCAACTCCCGCCGCGACGCCTAAAATGATTTTCTGATTCCTGGTCACGGCCGCAACTTCCTTTCCGGGATGTTCATTCGTTTTGCCGATTCGAGTTCCGACGTGCTTTTCTTCCCGCTCTTTTATAAAATCCCTCCATGCAAGATAAGCCCAAGGAATCCGGTACCCCCCTTCGTGAACGAGTCTTCTCCGGAATGCGGCCCACCGGCCGCCTGCACCTTGGCCACCTCCTCGGCGCTCTGCCCAACTGGGTCAAACTCCAGGACGACTATGACTGCTTCTACTGCGTCGCCGACCTGCACGCGCTGACCACCCGCTACGACAACGTCGAGAGCATGAAGCGCGACGGCATCGAAATGGTCGCAGACTGGATCGCCGCCGGCATCGACCCGGAGCGCAGTGTCATCTTCCGCCAGTCCGAGGTCAAGGAGCACAGTGAGCTGGCGCTACTCCTGGGAATGCTGGTGCCGGTCTCCTGGCTCACGCGCGTGCCCTCTTACAAGGAGATGGTCACGGAGTTGGGCGAGCGCGTCGCCACTTTCGGCTTCCTGGGATATCCGGTGCTGCAGACCGCCGACATCATCCTCTATAAGGCCGGCCGCGTACCCGTGGGCGAGGACCAGCTCTCGCATCTGGAACTGGCGCGCGAGATCGTGCGGCGCTTCAACGGCCTGTATGGCCCGGTATTCCCCGAACCCAAGGCGCTGCTCACGCAAACGCCGCGGCTGCTGGGGCTCGACGGGCGCAAGATGAGCAAGTCCTACGGAAACACCATAGACATAGCGGAGGACCCCGATTCGGTCCGCAAGAAGATCTCATCGATGTTCACCGACCCGGCGCGCCAGCGGCTCAAGGATCCGGGCCATCCGGACAAGTGTAATGTCTTCTCCTACCACCAGTTCTTCGAGGCGCCCGAGGTCGAGCTCGACGAGATCGACAAGGGATGCCGCGTCGCCACCATCGGCTGCACCGAGTGCAAGGGCCGACTGGCCGACCGCATCATGGCGGTGCTCGACCCCATCCGCGAGAAGCGCGAGGCGCTTTTAGCCGAGCCGGGCCGCATGGAGGCCATCCTCGAGGACGGCCGCGCCCGCGCGCAGGTCGTCGCGACCGAAGTGCTGGACGAAGCCTGCCGGGCGATCGGGATCGAATGATGACTTATTTCTGGGAATAATTCGGGGACACCTTACTAATTAGTCTCGCAAATAGCGTGAAAGCATAGTGAATTGTTTGCCGTTGCTGGCGAGGAGGGACTGCTGACACGAGTGAGTGATTGCTGATGACATATTTCTGGGAAGAGCTGGTCGACCTAGACCTGGAGGTTTTCCAGGGGCCGTTCGACCTGCTGCTCACCCTCATCCTTAAGGAAGAGATCAGCATCTTCGAGGTGTCGCTCTCCGACATCGTCATCTCCTATCTCGAGAAACTGGAGGAAGAGGAAGATCTCGACCTCGAGGCCGCCAGCGAATTCCTCATCCTGATGAGCGCGCTTCTGGAGATCAAGTCGGCGCAGCTTTTGCCGCGGCCGGAAGAGCTCGACCTCGAGGAGCTCACGCCCGAGGAAGCCCGCGAGGAGCTGGTCATCCGGCTCATCACCTACAAGAAGTTCAAGGAGGCGGCCTCGTGGCTGCGGGCGCGGCATGATTACACGCGGCATTGGCGCTTCCGGACGGCGCCGTTGCCCAAGATCGCCGGGCGCGCGGAAGATGAAGAGGTGCCGCATAAGTACGATCCCTCGAAGCTGACCGACGCGCTCAAGGTGCTGCTGGCCGAGCCGCCGGAGATCCGCACCGACCACATGACCAAGGTGACCGCCAACGTCTGGGAGCAGATGAAGGCGATCCGCCTGGCGGTGCGCCACCAGGCCAAGGTCGCATTCGAGGACATAGTCGGTGACGCCGACCGCGTCACCCAGGCGGTGACTTTCTTCGCGCTGTTGGAGATGTTCAACTCCGGCGAGCTCGAGGTTGAGCAGGAGCAGCTTTTTGGTACGATACTCATCTATGAGGCTGAGAAGAGCGGGAAGTTGATCGCGTAGTTTTTAGGGCGGCGGCAGGGGATTTCCCCGCCTTCGCTGAAAGCGTCTTCGACAAACGCTGCGGCGGGCAAATCCCCAGCCGCCGCCAATATAACCAAATGATAGCCCCTCATTATTGGAGGCCTGATGGAAGAACAGGAAGATATTAGTCCAGATTTAGAAGACGAAGCGCTCGAAGAGCCGCTAGATATTGAAAATGATTCTGTTGACGCTGGGGCATCTGCACAATCCGCTGTCGAAACACACGACGCTGCGGAATCAACACACGACGAAGATGAAACTACCGAAGCTGAGCCCGAGTCGCTCGGCGCAGAACCGATGGCGCCACCTGCCGCGGATACCGCCGACCTGGCCCGCGACGTCGAGGCCATCCTCTTCATAGCTCCCGATCCGGTGAGCCTCGAAGTGCTCGCCGAGGTCACCGGCACCGATGGCGAGAACCTGGCGCATGCGGTCGAAGCTGTGCGCGAGAAGTACTCCGATCCCGACGGCGGCATCATCTTCACCGAGATAGCCGGCGGCTACACCTTCCGCGCCGGCGACCTGGCCCGCGGCGCCGTCGAGCGCTTCTGCCGCCGCCCGGTTGATTACTCCATCTCACCGGCGGCGATGGAGACCATCGCCATCATCGCCTACCTGCAGCCGATCACGCGGCCCGAGATTGCCCGCATCCGCGGCGTCGGCGCCGACACCGTGGTCGCCAACCTGCTCGACAAGGGGCTGGTCACCGAGGCCGGCCGTTCGCAGCAGACCGGGGCGGTCAAGTACCGCACAACGGAGGCCTTCGAGAAACTGTTCGGCCTGGTCGACATCGCCGACCTGCCGTCGCTGGAAGGGTTCGAGGCGACGCCGGCCGACGTCGAGGAGTTGCGCGAGAAGCTGCACCTCGCGGCGGATAAGCGGCAGTAGTTTATCGGAGGTTACCTTATCGGCGAACGTTTGCAGAAATATCTCGCCCGCGCCGGCGTCGCTTCAAGGCGCAAGTCCGAAGAACTGATCACCGCCGGCCGTGTCATGGTCAACGGTGAAACGGTCACCGAGCTGGGCACGAAGGTCGAGGCCGGCGATGCAGTCTGGCTAGATGGCGAGCCTGTCGAGCCGGAGCCGCTCGAATATCATCTGCTCAACAAACCCGCCGGTGTCATCAGCGCCGTCACCGACGTCCGCGGCCAGCGGACAGTCGCCGAACTCGTTCCCAGCCAGGCGCGTCTGTTTCCCGTCGGCAGACTGGACCGCGATACGACCGGCCTGATCATACTCACGAACGACGGGATGCTGGCGCACGGCCTGATGCATCCCCGCTTCGAGGTTGATAAAGTATACTGGGCCGAGGTCGTAGGCGGGCTCACGGATCCGGAGCTGGACAGGCTTCGGAGCGGCGTCGAGCTAGAGGATGGGATGACGTCACCCGCGGAGGTGCTGCGGCGAACCGGCAACACGGTGGAGCTCACCATCCATGAGGGACGCAAACGTCAGGTGCGGCGCATGCTGGAAGCGGTCGGCCACAGGGTGATATCCCTGCACCGGATGAGATACGCCATGCTGGACGATGCGGGCCTGGAGCCTGGCGAATACCGGCCTTTGTCAGCGCCGGAGATCAAAGCCCTGAAGAAATTAGCGGCAGGGAAATGAATCCCGCTTCAAGGAGAATTTCCCCCAGAGCGAAGGATAGCGAGCATGAAGGAACAGTCTTGAAAGAGGGCGAGTGGCGACTCATAGCTGTGCGCGGAGCGACCACGGTGCACGCCGACACGGCGGAGCAGATACAGGAACGCACCTCGGAACTCGTTGAGGAGATGATGCTCCGCAATGAGATAAAGGAAGACGCGCTGGTCAGCATCATCTTCACGGCGACGCCGGACCTGACTGCGGACTTCCCGGCGGTGGCGGCGCGGAGCATCGGGCTTTCACAGGTGCCGCTGCTCTGCTCGCAGGAGATTCCGGTCGACGGCGCCATCGAGCGCTGCGTCCGCGTTCTGATGCACGCCTATAGCGATCGCCCCCGCGCAGAAGTACGGCACGTCTATCTGCACGATGCGAAGCAGCTGCGAACGGATCTGCCGGAATAGCTTTTCAGGTCAGCGGTCAGGCAGGTGGGCAATGTGTCGAAGCAATCGACCAATTGCTATAACATGTCGAAAAATTAACAATATTTCGACATGTCGTAAAAATACGTCGATAGCATCGACACGTTACTCCGAAAGCAATTTGTACAGCTGTACGTTCTGATAGAGCACTTCCCGGCCCTTCTTCTCCGACCGGAGAATCCCCGCTCTTTCCAGCTCCCTAAGATATCCAGCCGCTGTCTGTCTTTTCGCGATACCCGCATCCACGAGATGAAGTCCTTTCGAATAAGGCCGGTGAAACAGCAGCTCGATGAGCTCCTTGGAGTACACATTGCTCGGCAATTCTTCCTTCGCGAGAGCAAGGGTTTCCTGAACCAGTTCGTTGATCGCAATAATCTGGTTCCTGGTCTGAAGAGCCGTTTCCTCAACAGCATCCAGCATAAACATTATCCATGGCTCCCATTCACTCTTTTCCGTAACGGCACGCAACTTCCGGTAATACTCGGTCTTGTTCTCGATTATGTATCTGCTCAGATACAGAATGGGCAGATCAAGGAGCCCTTGTTGAACCAGGAAGAGAATATTAAGGATCCGGCCGGTTCTGCCATTGCCATCAGTAAACGGATGGATACTTTCAAACTGGTAATGGATTATCGCCAGCTTGGTGAGCGGATCAGTTCTATCTTTGCCATGGATATAGTCTTCCAGGTTTCTAAGCTTGTCTCGAATGACCGCTTCGCCTTCAGGCGGCGTAAAGATGATTCTGCCATTCCCATTTTGAAGCTTGGTGCCCGGTACGGTCCGTACGCCCGCCTGGGTCTTTTTTATTGTTTGATAGAGTTTCACGAAGAGGTTGGTCGAGAGGCCTCCTCGCTCGCCCAACTTCGAAAAACCTTCCCACAGAGCTTCCCGGTAACGGAGAACCTCTTTTGTGCTGGGATCGAATGCCTTGCTCTCGGCACTTAAAGCCTTGAAAAGCTCGTCATTGGTCGTGACGATATTCTCGATCTCCGAACTGGACTTTGCTTCCTGAAGGACAATAGAATTGATCAGGATTTCCTGATTGGGAATTGTTCCAGCCAAGCCTTTGAGCTCGGCAAGTGCGCGGCCGGCGGAGATGGCTTTTCGCAGGACTTTCGCAGTCTCCAGTTCTGCCTGAGGGGGCAGAAGCGGTAAAGCATTGTAAGGCTGGTTCGGGTCGAAGCTCATTCATGCTCCATGGCTCGTTCTTGGTCGCAAGTATATCAGGCGGCGAGGACCTCAAAACATCGAGCGATTCGCAAACGGATATTGTCCCGTTCCCCAAGTAATTAACCCCGACGATGCGAAGTCCTCTACACCGAACCCGTTTAACCTGATAACCTGTTTAGAGCCATGAAATTCGTCCCCCAAATAGAGAACATCGAGCCTTACGTCGCCGGCACTCCCATCGAACAGGTGGCGAGGGCCTACGGCCTGGACAAGGTGGTGAAGCTGGCCTCCAATGAGTCGCCGCTGCCGCCGTTCCCCGAAGTGCTCGATGTCATCGCCGGCAAGTTCGACAGTCTCAACCGCTATCCCGACGCCGAGGCGCGCGACCTGCGCGCGGCGCTGGCTGAGCGCTACGGCGTCGACGACCGGCAGGTCATCCTCGGGAACGGCTCCTGTGAGCTGCTCATCTGGCTGAGCCTCATCTTTCTCGAACCGGGAGCCGAGGCGGTCTTCGCCGACCCGACTTTCCTGGTCTATGAAGAGGTGACGCTCGCGCGCGGCGCCACTTCCGTCAAAGTGCCGCTCAAGGATTTCACGAACGATCTCGCGGCCTTCGCGGACGCTGTCACCGACAAAACCCGCGTCGTCTTCCTCACCAATCCGCACAATCCCACGGGCACCTATCTGTCGGCGGCCGACATCGCGGCATTCGCCGGCGGCCTGCCGCCTGATTGCGCGCTGGTGCTCGACGAAGCCTACAACGAATACGTCGAAGAGGATGATTCGCAGGGCGGCCTGGAGCTGATGCGCGCCAACCCGAACGTCATCCTGCTCAGGACATTTTCCAAGATTTACGGTCTCTGCGGCCTCAGGGTAGGTTACGGACTCTGCGCGCCGGAAGTGAAGACGGCGATCGACAAGGTGCGCCAGCCGTTCAACATCAATTCGCTCGCCCAGGCGGCGGCGCTCAAGGCGCTCAGCCTCGAAGACCGCCTTGAGGAGCGCCGCGCGCTCAACCTCGAGGGACGGCAGCAGTTATACGACGGCCTGAATGACCTGGGTGTCGATTACGTCCCCACGCAGAGCAATTTCATGCTGGTGGAGATCGATCAATTGAGCGTGCCGTCAGATGACGTGCCGGAACAGCTCCTGCGCCGCGGCGTCATCGTGCGCGACGGAGCCGCGTTGGGATGTCCTGGTTACATGCGCCTGAGCATCGGCACATCAGGGGAGAATGAATTCCTGCTGGAGAAACTGGCGGAGCTAAAATAGTCCGGCCGTGCGGATTGTGAGCCAGCACTTGCGATGTGGGATGCCATATCAATTTTTAAGATAAGTAAGTTCGTCAGATGAAATCCCTAAACGTATCGGAGAAAATATTATTGTCAGGCCTATCATTAGTTGGCTTGGCTTACCACATTTTCTTTATATTATTTGGCCTAGGGTTGCCTGAAAGTTATGCTAGGCAAATTTTACTTGGTTTGGCGATTAATGCATGTTTGTTCTTGGGATATATCATTATGATTTTTAAAATGAAGATTTCGAGATTTTGGGCATGGAGCAGTTTTGGCGTATTACTTTTGCTAGTTATCCTAATTACTTATTTGCAACAAGACGTTTTCGGTCCACGTTAATATTACTAATTGAAGCGGACCCCATTGCCGGTGCTATGGTGGATTCTCCGTACCCGGTTTTAGAAACTGGACATGGGTTGTTGCCATGCCCCATTTTTTTGATTTTGGTTATTGGACGGCGATATTTTTCGTCGCAGGCATAACCGGGGTTCTGGGTGGGCTTAGCTAGAAGGTTAATATCAGTGCAAGCTAAAGTGCCGTCTGAGTACAGCTGCCGTTACGCTTGCTCTGTGGTTAAGGCGTAATATAGCGGTGTGCCTATCCCTAGCCCTTCTCGGACTTCTTCTTCTCTGAATCGTCGCCGTCCGTGATGCCTTCGATGCCGCTCTTGAACTCCTTGACGCCCTTGCCGAAGCCGCGGGCGAGTTCGGGCAGGCGCTTGGGGCCGAAGACGAGCAGGGCGATCACCAGGACGAAGATCATGTGGGTGGGTGTGAGCAGGTCGCCGAGCATGGATTTCCTTTCGTTCAAAAAATAACGCTGAACTATGTATATAGCAGACTATGGCGACCCGCGGCAAATATTAAACCAGCCGCAAATGATGATAAGCACAAGCTAGGCCAGGCTTTTCCTCAGCGCCAGCAGCGACCGGCGTCTGAGCGCCTTCACGGCACTCTCGGTCTTGCCCAGCAACTCGCCGATCTGCCGGTTGGTGCAGTTCAATAGCAGCTTCAGGAGCATCACCTGCTGCTGGTCCTCTGACAGGCTGAAGATCGCCTGGCGCAGCTGGCGCTCGTTCCAGGACGACTCCGCCTGATCCTCCACCTGCTCATCGGCGGCCCGCTCGACGATCTCCCCGGAACACGCCTCGCGGGCATTGCCTCCGCGCCGCCGGAAATAATCCCTCACGTCGTTACGGGCGATGCTGAACAGCCAGGCTGAGAAGCCGCCGCCGCGCCAGGTGAACCGGTCGATGTGCTCCAGCACATACAGGAAAACACCGGCGGTGATGTCATCGGCGTCGGTCCGGGATCCGGTCTCGCGCAGCGCGTAGGCGTAAACACGGTCGTGAAAGCGGTCGTAGAGTTCGCCGAAGGCTTCGGCGTCGCCGTGCTGGATCAGGCGGATCAGGTAGGGTAAGTCCTGCTCGCGGGCGGGAAGCTCAGTAACTGAGCCTCTTTTTGATTCTGGGGAAAAAGAGCTCATCTTTATTATTTTCCCATCGGGGAAAAAAGTAAGCGCATTTAGGGGTTAATTAATGTTTAGTATCCAGCCCCCCGGGTATAAAAAGGTACATCTTCCATAGTCGAAAATCGAAAGATCAAAGACAAAGGAAGATGAAAGAGGCCCCAAGAAGTCGGAAGACGGGTTGGCCAAGAGAAGGCGGAAAGAAGAAACCGCCGGAAAAGAGCAGAAACCCTGAAAAGGGAAGAAGCTCTAAAAGGGTGAAAAAACCCGAAAGGGAAAAAGCCCGGAGAAGGCCAACAAAAGTCGGAAGGTTTTTTGGGGCTTCACTTATGCCCCGATTCCTGCATATTTTTCCTTCCTGGCAGGGTAGTGTTAGAATTACAGGCCACTGGCGCCGCGCGACTGGTGTTAGCCGCGGGCGCTGGACTTTTCTGTGCGACCCGGTTTTTACTACTGTTTTTCCGTGCTACCTGATGGAGTGATGCCACGATGATGATAGTCATGAAACCCGATGCGACCGAGGAGCAGGTCCAGCATGTTGTCGACCGGCTCGCGAGCGTCGGCGCGCGCGCCCATATATCCCAGGGCGAGTTCGTGACCATCATCGGCGCCATCGGCGACCGCGAGGAGATACAGCAGCTCCCGCTCGACGCGCTTCCCGGCGTGGACAAGGTCATGCCGATCCTCAAGCCCTATAAGCTCGCCAGCCGCCAGGCCCATCCGGACGACACCGTCGTCACGGCGCGGGGCCGGGCGCTCGGCGGCAACGCCTTCGCCCTCATCGCCGGACCCTGTTCGGTGGAGAGCGAGGAGCAATACATGACCGCGGCGCGCCAGGCCAAGGAGGCCGGCGCTTCGATGCTGCGCGGCGGCGCCTTCAAACCGCGCACCTCACCTTACAGTTTCCAGGGGATGGGCGAAGCCGGCCTGCAGATCATGGCCGCGGCGCGCGAGGAGACGGGGCTTCCCATCGTCACCGAACTCATGGACCCGCGCGACGTTGAGACCGTGCTCAAGTACGCCGACATCATCCAGATCGGCACGCGCAACATGCAGAACTTCCAGCTGCTTTCCGAAGTGGGCAAGGTGGAGCGCCCGGTGCTGCTCAAGCGCGGGATGAGCGCCACCATCGAAGAGCTGCTGATGGCAGCCGAGTACATCCTCAAGGAAGGCAACTCCGACGTCATCCTTTGCGAGCGGGGCATCCGCACTTTCGAGACCTCGACCCGCTTCACGCTCGATATCTCCGCCATCCCGGTGATCAAGAAACAGAGCCATCTGCCGGTCGTGGTCGATCCCAGCCATGCCTGCGGCAAGCGAGAACTGGTGCTGCCGTTGTCGCTGGCTTCGGTGGCCGTGGGGGCGGACGGGCTCATTGTCGAGACCCATCCGGCGCCGGAGGCGGCCCTTTGCGACGGCTCGCAATCGCTGCCGGCGGATGACTTCCGCGCTTTTGCCGACGAAGTCCGCCGTTACGTGGATATGGCGGGCAAGCAGATCTCCTGACGCGGCTAAGCCGCGGCGACGGCCATGCCTGACTTCTCCAAAACTTCAATCGCCATCATCGGTGTCGGCCTCATGGGAGGCTCCCTGGGCCTGGCGGCGCAGGAGCGCCTGGGTGTTCCTCGCGTCACCGGTTTCAGCCGCACCGCGCGCACGCTGCAGCGGGCCGAGGATCTCGGCGCCATCACCGACCAGGCCGGCAGCATCGAAGAGGCCGCCTCGGGCGCGGACATCATCTTTGTGGCGACCCCCGTGCGTTCCATCCTCGATACCGTGCGCCAGGCGCTGGCGGCGGCTCCGGATGCCATCGTCACCGACATGGGCAGCACCAAGTCGAGCCTGATGGCGGCGCTGACGGCCACCGAGGAGAAACGCTTCATCGGCGGGCATCCGGTCTGCGGGGCTGAGACCGCCGGCGTCGAGAACGCTCGTGAGGAACTTTTTGAAAGCGCCACCTGGTTCCTGACATCCGGCCGCGGGATCGATCCTTCCAACTTCGAACGCCTGCATGGATTCATCGCCGGCATCGGCGCCGTGCCGACCGCCATCGACCCGGACGCGCATGACCGCATCATGGCGCTCGTGAGCCATCTGCCGCATGTGCTGGCCAACGCCGCCATGAACCAGGCGGGCAGCCTCAACCTGGATGGACGCGAGGCACTGCTCTCGGCCGGACCCAGTTTTCGCGACCTCACCCGCGTGGCCGGCAGCAACCCGCGCGTCTGGACCGACATCTTCATGGAGAACCGGCGCTGGCTGGCGGAAGCGCTCCGGGAGCACCGCGACAGCATCGACGACATCCTTGTGGCCGTCGACGCCGGCGATGAAAAAGCGCTGACCAGGATGATCCCGGAAGCCGGCGCCAATCGCGACCGCATGCTGGAGGCCGAGAACCTGGCGCCGAGCGAGCTCTTCGTGGTCAAGGTGCCGGTCTTCGACAAGCCCGGCGTGCTCAGCCAGGTCACGGTCGCGCTGGGCAATGCCGGCATCAACATCGAGGACCTCGCGTTTCATCGCATCAGCATCGAGCAGGGTGGTGTGCTGTCGCTGGTCGTCTCGGGTAGCGAGACCGGCGACCGGGCTGTGGAACTGCTGCGCGGCTTGGGCTACGACGCCGTAGCCGTGCCTTTCACCAACGCTGAAGCGGGTTAGGGAAGCAGTTCGATGGCGGCCTCGCCGAACTCAGTGACAATCATGCCTTCCGCCGGACTGCGCGGCACCCTGCGGGTGCCCGCGGACAAGTCGGTATCGCACCGGGCAGCCATGATCGCCGCCATCTCTGAATCGCCGGTGATCATCAGGAATTTTCTGGATGCGGCGGATACCAATTCTACCCTGGCGGCGCTCACCGCCTGCGGGGTCAAGATCGAGAAGCGGGATGGCTGGGATGCTGGCGCCGCTGGATGCGTGCCCCGGGCGGAATCTTCGGGTGAGGCTGCAAACGCCGGGAGCGGGTCACGGACGGGCAGCGCCGAACGCGGGACCAGCCCGGCACATGCCGGCGGCAGTATCAACCTGATCGTCCACGGCGCCGGGCTGCGCGGCCTGAACGCGACCGAGGGCGTGATCGACGTCGGCAACTCCGGCACTACCATGCGGATGCTGCCCGGGATCTTCGCGGGGCAGAACGGCACTTTCACCCTGGACGGGGACGAGAGCATCCGCCTACGCCCCATGGAGCGGATAGTGGACCCTTTGAAGCAGATGGGTATCGACATTAGCGCCCGCGACGGGCGCTTCGCGCCCGTCGCGGTCACGGGCGGCCCCGTGCGCGGCGGTTTCCACTACGACATGCCGGTGGCCAGCGCCCAGGTTAAGTCGGCGCTGCTGCTGGCCGGCCTCTTCGCGGACGGCCCCACCGAAGTGGTGGAGCCGGCCGTCTGCCGCGACCATACCGAGATCATGCTGGCCGCCGCCGGCGCGCGGATCGAGAAAGAGGAACTGCTCACGCGCATCCATCCGGTGGATCACCTGCGGCTGGACCCCATCGAGATCATGGCAGATATTTCCTCGGCCGCTTTCTGGCTGCTGGCCGGCACCATCATCTCCGGTTCGGACATCACATTGACCGGCGTCGGTGTCAATCCCACACGGACAGGTTTTATTGACATACTGCTCGAGATGGGGGCGGAAATCAGGCTCGACAACGAGCGGCTGCAAAGCGGCGAACCCGTTGCCGACCTGCGGGTGCGCCACGCCAAGCTGCACGGCCTGGCGGTCGGCGGTGGCATCACCGGCCGCGCCATCGACGAGCTGCCGCTGCTGGCGCTCGCAGGCGCCTTCGCTGAGGGTGAGACGCTGGTGAGTGGCGCCTCCGAGCTGCGGGTTAAGGAATCCGACCGCATCGCCGGACTGGTCGAGAGCCTCACCTCGATCGGCGTTCATATAGAAGCCTTCGCCGATGGCTTTGTTGTCCGCGGCATCCATGGTCCGCTCAAGGGCCGCTTTCGCTGCCGCGGCGACCACCGCCTGGCCATGCTCGGCGCCATCGCCGGCCTGGCTTCGCGCGAAGGCGTGGTGGTCGAGGACATGGACTGCGTCTCGGTCTCCTATCCGACTTTCCTCACCGACCTGGAGAAGCTGGGCGGCATATTTTGATCGCCAGGAAATATTTTAGATTAACGGGGGCATATTTTGACAGCGGCAAGCATTTGAACTTCACAGGAGGCACGCTTTGATCATAGCCATCGACGGTCCCGCCGGCGCCGGCAAGAGCACCATCTCACGGCTCATCGCCGACCACCACGGCTGGACTTATCTGGATACCGGGGCAATGTACCGCGCCGTCACGCTGCTGGCCCGGGAGCAGGGTATCGCGCCCGGCGACTCCGAGGGGCTCACCCAGCTGGCTCGCAACGTCGAGATCGGTTTCCAGCCGGGACCCGGCGGCGTGCCGCGGGTCTTCGCCGGCTGCCGCGAGGTCACCGAGGAGATACGCTCGCTCGAAGTCACGCGCGACGTCTCCGAGGTCTCCGCCCACGCCGGTGTCCGCGAGGCAATGGTGGAGAGGCAGCGCCAGTGCGGCTCCGCCGGCGACGTCGTCGTCGACGGCCGCGACATCGGCACGGTCGTCTTTCCCCAGGCGGAAGTGAAGATCTTTCTGACCGCGTCAGTGGGCGAGCGAGCCCGCCGCCGCCGTCTGGAGCTGGAGGGCAAGGGAGTAGAAGTCGCACAGGAACAGATGGAGAAGGATATCGCCGCCCGCGACGATTACGATTCGACGCGCGAAGTCGCTCCGCTCAGGCCCGCGGACGACGCGCTCCTCCTCGATACGACCCAACTGACCATCGAGCAAGTAGTTGACAAGGTAGCTGAGATCGTTGCCGCCAGAGTCTGAGAAAAAAGACCCATATTCAAAGCTTGTCTACGGCATCAGCCGGCTGCTCATCACCAGGCCGATGCGCTGGCTCTTCCATATGGAAGTGATCGGCGCGGCCAACTGGCCCGCGCGCGGTCCCGCCATCATCGCCTCCAACCATTCCAGCAATCTCGATCCGCCGCTGCTATGCCTCTCCTACCCGGGCTACATCTGCTGGATGGGCAAGGCGGAGATCATGAACGCGCCCGTGATCGGCTGGTACTTGCGGAAGGTGGGGGCTTTCACGGTGCACCGCGGCGAGGCCGATCGCGCCGCCATCCGGCGCGCCCGCGAGCTGCTCGATCAGGGATACATCATCGGCATCTTCCCCGAAGGCACGCGCCAGCGCAACGGCTCTCTGGGCGAGCCACAGGCCGGCGTCGGCATGGTGGCGCTCTCGGCGGACGTGCCGGTCATTCCCGTGCGCATGCGCGGCAACGACCGCATCATGCGCGGCGGCAGATTGCGCCGTCCCAAAGTCACGCTCACGGTCGGCCCGCCAGTCGACCTGGAGATCACCGGTATGTCAAAAGGGAAGGCCTACCACGAAGCCAGCCGCCGCATCATGGCGGCCATCGAGGCGCTATGAAGATCCTCATCTCCAACCGCGGCGGTTACTGCTACGGCGTGCAGCGCGCCCTCGATATCGCCCAGCGGGCGGCCAAGGACTCGCCGGGGCCGATCCATACCATGGGTCCCATAATCCACAATCCGGGCGTGGTGCGCGAGCTGGCCGAGGCTGGAGTCTCGCCGGTCGAGGATCTCGCCGAGGTCACCGAAGGCACCATCATCCTCAGGACTCACGGCGTCACGCCCGCGGTTATCGCCGAGGCGGCCGAGCGCGGACTCACCGTCGTCGACGCGACCTGCCCTTACGTGAAGATCGCCCAGGAGAAGGCTTCATTCCTGGGTGAGCAAGGCTATCTGACCGTCATCCTCGGCGAGCACGAGCATCCCGAGGTGGTAGCGCTGGTGGCCAACGCCGGCGAGAAGACTATCGTGGTGGAGAAAGTTGAAGAGCTCGATCTGAAACAGGTGAGCGGCAAAAGGGTCGGTGTTGTGGTCCAGACCACCCAGGCCAGCACCAACCTGGCGGCGCTGGCAGCCCGGCTGGCCCCGGCCTGTCGCGAGCTGCTCGTTTTCAACACCATGTGCAACGCCACCCAGAAGTGCCAGGACGAAGCCCTGAGCCTCGCCCGTCAGGCGGATGCCGTCATAGTCATCGGCGGGCGCAATTCGGCGAACACTACCCGGCTGTCACAACTCTGCCATGAGGTCCAGCCGCACACGTACCACATCGAGGACGTCGCCGAGCTTGAGCCCGAATGGTTCGAGGAAACGAAGACGGTGGCGATCACCGCAGGCGCGTCGACGCCGCCGGAGCAGATGGAAGCGGCGGCGGCCTGGCTACAGAAGCTCTGATTGAAGGTCAATGGCACGGTCTGATGCCGCGTCAGACTCCCGGCCGGTTGCTCACTGCCAGCGGCACCTCAACCAGCAGCAGCTCGACGTCAGCTTCGGCTTTGATCTTCAGATGCTGCCCACCAATCGCCTTCGCCGCGCCAAGCGCCGGCACTTCGTGGCCGTTCACCCGTAAGGCGCCTCCCTCCAGCACGTAGAGGTAAGCCCCGCGTCCGGTCTCGAGGTGATGCTCGACCGATCGCCCGTTCTCCAGGTAAGAGGAAAAGACCGACGCATCTGATACGAGGGGCAGCACGCCATTCTCACCCGGCGAATCGGTGACCGCGCCGCCGCCCGCTACCAGCAACAGCAACCGGCCGGTGCGCTCGCCCCGCTCGACCGGCCGCTGCTGCAGCGCCGGCTCCAGGTCGTTCTCCGATGGCAGGAACCACATCTGGATGAAGCGCATGGGCTCGTCGGCGCTGTCATTGATCTCGGAATGCGACATGCCTCGTCCGACGGTCGTGTGTTGCACCCAGCCTTTTTTGAGGATATTGCCGGCGCCGCGTTCATCGGCGTGGCGGAAGACGCCGCCGGCGCAGTAGGTCACTACTTCGATGTTGCGGTGCGAATGGAGCGGCCAGGTAGCCCCGGGCGAGAGAGTGTCGTCATTGAAGACCCGCAGCGTGCCGAAATGGCTGTAGTCGCGGTCGTAATACTGATCGAATGAGAAATGCCAGCGTCCTTCAAAAGTGCCATTCTCTATTATGCCGCGTGCCTTGAAGATGCTGTCGGGCTGGCGGACGATGATCAGGTCTCTTCCGGATAATCCTTCCATACTTTCGGTATCCCCTCTGTCCATGGGGGCGAAACGTGTGGGCCTGGCCGTCAAGTAAAGGCCAATCCGGCGATTCGGGGCTGGGCGGCGGCGCGCGCCGCTGCTACAATGAATTGATAAGTCATCTGCTTGAGGGGCTGGATCACGGGGTAGGGTACCTTAAGGGGAAAGTTACACCAGGGGATTACTCATGAAACGATGGGCACCTTTTAAAATTCCCGCGGCGCTGGTTATTGTGGCATTGGTGTTTGTGGGTGCTTTTTTTATGCTGGGGCGCGCTGCCGGTCCGGAGGCGGCTGACGCCGCGCAACCGGGTTCTGAAAGCCCGGGCATCTCCGGCGTTGCTCATACCGGTTCCAAGTCCAACCCCCGTCTGCAGTCGTCTCTCAGCGAGCTCGCAGCCACCAACGCTTCGGATGGCTCTCAGGCCGCCGCAGCTTTGGCCGCATCCCGGGGGCTCGACCTCAAGGACGGCAGGGTCAAGATCGTGATCGAGGCCGCTTCGGGGAATACGGGCGCCTCCGCTTCTGATGCAAGCCTTCCTGCAGCCGATGCCGCAGCCGCAGCCGCGTCGAGCGCCGGCGCTGTAATCGAAACAACCTACGATGGGCTCATCCAGGCCGAAGTGCCTCTGGAGAATCTGTCCGAACTGGCCTCGTCCCCGGCCGTCGGTTATATCCGCCAACCACGCAAACCTGTCGCTTTCACAACCAGTGAGGGTGTCGCCGACATCGGCGCGAACGCCTGGCAATCCGGCGGCAACAACGGCGCCGGTGCGAAGATTGCCGTGCTCGATCCCGGATTCTCCGGATATCAATCGCTGGTCTCCTCCGGCGAGCTTCCGTCTAACGTCATCACACAGTCCTTTGTTGCTGGCGGCGACCTGTCCTACGGTGGAGTTCATGGCGCCGCCTGCGCCGAGATCGTCTATGATGTGGCGCCAGGCGCGCAGCTCTACCTGGTGAATTTCAGCACCGACGTCGAGCTGGGCAATGCCGTCGACTACCTGATCGCGCAGGGCGTCGACGTCGTCTCGGCGTCCTGGGGTTTTTACGGTAACTTTCGCGGGGACGGACAGGGGAGCGTCGATGACATGGTGCAGCAGGCCAACGCCGCCGGCATCATCTGGTCCAACGCGTCCGGCAACGCCGCCCAGGCGCATTGGAGCGGCCACTTTACCGACAGCAACAGCGACAGCTGGAATGAGTTCTCCGGCAGCGACTGGAGCAACGATGTCAACGCTTCCACTGGCGCCAGCATCGATTTTTACCTGACCTGGGACAAGTGGCCGGTGACCGATCAGGATTACGACCTCTATCTCTTCTGGAGCGGCAACACGAACAACCCCGTGGCCGCTGGCGATTCGTTGCAGAATGGCAGCCAGCCGCCCGCCGAGGAGCTCCACTATACCGTGCCGCCGGGCAAAGGTGGCACCTACTATGTCGCCATCCGCAAGTACAGCGCCACCGGCGACGCCAACTTCCAGCTCTATTCCTATCCGGCCCCGTTCCAGTACCAGGTAGCCGCCGGCAGTCTCGGCGGCCAGCCAGCCGACTCCGCCTATGCCATGAGCGTCGGCGCCGTGCCGGTGGGCGGCACCGCCATCGAATATTTCAGCTCCCGGGGGCCGACGCTCGACGGCAGGACCAAACCAGACATCGTAGCGCCCGACCGGGTATCCACCGTGACCTATGGGGCCCAGGGTTTCTGGGGAACTTCCGCCGCGGCACCGCATGCCGCCGGCGCCGCGGCTCTGGTCAAGGGGGCGCACCCGTCGTACACGCCGGCGGCTATCCAGGCGTTACTCGAATCGAGAGCCACGGATCTGGGCACGGCCGGCAAGGACAATACCTACGGCAGCGGCAAGCTGAACCTGGGGGCCGTACCGGACAGCGCGCCGCCGCTGGTCACAGGCGTACAGCCCAGCGGCACGGTCCAGGGCGACTCGACCACGATCGTCGTCAATTACATGGACGCCGGCAGCGGTATCAATACCTCGTCGGTGAGCGTCACTCTGGACGGTAATCCGCTGGCCGGATGCACCGTGACCGCGGCGCAGGCCAGCTGTCCGGTCACGTCGCTGACCGCCGGCAGCCACACCATCGGCGGCTCGGTGGCGGACAACGACGGCAACACCGCGCCCATCAGCGGCGGGTTCACCGTCGTGCTTGTCTGCGGCCAGCCGCAACTCAACCTGGGCGATCCGCACGCTTTCTGGTCTTCATACGCCGATTACGCCAACAACGAGCTTTCGGTGACGTACACGTTCAGCAACAGCGGCGCCATCACGGCCTATAACTCGGCCATCGTCGGCAGCGTCAACACCAACAGCGTCCTGCTGGTAACCACACTACCGCTGTCGCTGGGCACCATCGATGCAGCGGGAGGTGCGAACAGCAGCGTGTCCGAGACGCTCCTCTACGCCATTCCGTCCGGCCTCAGCACTTTCCGCGCCACTGTATACATCACCGCCGAGGATAGCTGCGGCACGACTTACAATTACCCTGGTCCGTTCTCCTGAACACCGGGCACATCCCTTCCAGTAATCACGCCAAACGAAGCGGCGGCCGCGTCGATTCGGTGCGTCCCGGCAGTCCGGCTGAAGCGGCCGGCATTGAACCGGGCGACCTGATCGTCTCGCTGGACGGCCATCAACTCCACGACGTGATCGACTACCAGTTCTATCTCGAGCCGCGCTGGCAGTTGATGGGGATCGAGCGCAACGACAGCCTCATCGAAGCCGAACTGGACGGTTCGTCCGACGGCGATCCCGGCATCTCGTTCGCGAGTGCCATCTTCGATCGCATACGCACCTGCCCGAACCGATGTCTGTTCTGTTTCGTCGATCAGGTTCCGGAAGGGCTGCGGCGGCCCCTGTATCTGAAAGACGACGACTTTCGCCTCTCATTCCTCCACGGGAATTTCATCACGCTCAACAACATGGATGAAGCCGATGTCGAGCGCATCATCGAGCAGCGGCTGAGCCCGCTGTATGTTTCGGTGCATTCCACGGACCCGGAAGTTCGCGGCCGCGTGATGGGCTGCGGCGCCGCCACCGCGGCGCGTGGGCTCGAAGTGCTGAGGCGACTGGGCGAGGCGGGCATCGAGACTCACGTTCAGATCGTCCTCTGTCCCGAAATCAATGACGGTGCCGTTCTGGAGCGCACCGTCACGGAGCTTGCCGCGAAATATAAAGGGGTCGCCTCTATCGGCGTAGTGCCGGTTTCGCTCTCAGAGGATTATCTGCGGCGCCATGCCGGCTCCGGAATGCGGCCGCTGGACGCCGCGGACTGCGCCGCCGCCATCGACACCATCGCTTCCTTGCGCGACACCGGTTTCATCTATGCCGCCGATGAACTCTTCATCCGTAGCGGCCGGCCGCTGCCACCGCCGGAGTATTACGATGATTTCGCCCAGTATGAGAACGGGATCGGCATCGCCGCGACCCTGCTCCTCGAAGGGGAAGAACTGGTAAGGGAAGCTCTGGCGGATTCCTCACCGGGCGACGGGGAACTCGACAGCGCCCCCGTTGGTTCGGGCCGCATTTATCTGCTCACCGGCACTCTGGCCGCAGGCCTCATCGAATCGTTCAGCGCCCGCCTCGGCGACCGCCTGCAAAGAGACATCCGCCCGCTGGTTGCCGGCAACCGCCTCTTCGGCAGCCATGTCACCGTCACAGGCCTGCTCGGCGGCCGCGACGTGATCCGCGCCGCCCGCGAAGCCGGTCTTGGCCCCGGCGACCAGCTGCTTATCCCGGCCGACAGTCTCGACAGCGCCCGCGAGAGGTTCCTCGACGATCTTACCCTTGAGGAACTGGACGAGGCTCTAGAGTGCCGCATCACCGTCGTCTAATTCGGGGACACCTTACTAATTAATCACGGAAATTCCGCAAGTTTCACCCAGCCGCGCCACTCGGGCCATTCCTGATAGAATCCCAGCATGAAAAAGCTGCCCAAAGTCGCCGTCGTCGGCTATCCCAACGTAGGCAAATCTACGCTGCTCAACCGGCTCTCGGGCCGGCGCGAGGCCGTCGTCCACAGCGAGGCCGGCGTCACCCGCGACCGCAAGGAGCTGCAGGTAGAGTGGACCGGCCGCGCCTTCACGCTCATCGACACCGGCGGCGTCGACACCGCTGACCGGAGGCAGATGGCCCGCCAGGTCCGAAACCAGGTCGAGGCGGCTCTCAGGGAGGCGGCGCTAGTGCTGCTGGTCGTCGACGGCCTCACCGGCATCGGCCCCGGCGATGAGGATCTGGCCCAGATTGTCCGCCGCAGCAAATGCCCGTCCATCCTGGTCGCCAACAAGATCGACGATTTCAACCGCGTCGACCTCATCCACGAGTTCCACGCGCTTGGCATGGGCGAGCCGGTCCCGGTGAGCGCCTTGCATGGCACCGGCTCGGGGGACCTGCTCGACATCATCATCGCCCGCCTGGAGGAGATGGGGGCGATGGCTGGCGCCGAGCAGCGCGAGGAGATCCGCGTCGCCTTTATCGGCAAGCCCAACGCCGGCAAGTCATCCATGCTCAACCGCATGCTGGGCGAGGAGCGAGTGATCGTCTCCGCCGAGCCCGGCACCACCCGCGACTCTATCGACACTGTGGTCGAGGCCGGCGACGACATCATCCGTTTCGTCGACACCGCCGGGTTGCGCCGGCCCGGCAAACTCACCGACGACGTCGAATACTACAGCCGCGTGCGCGCCCTGGCCGCCCTCGAGAAGGCCCAGATCGCGCTGATCCTGGTCGACTGCACCCAGGGACTGACCGATTACGACCTCACCATCATCGACGAGGCTATGAAGCGCAGTTGCGCCGCGGCGCTGCTGCTCAACAAGTGGGACCTGCAGAAGCTCGATCTCGAGGACCTCAAGTGGAAACTCGGCCGCAAGACCACGCTCAAGCCGCCGTTCCTGGCCACCTCGGCCCTCACCGGCCGCGGCGTCAAGGATATCCTGCCGCTCATCCGACATCTGCACGAGCTTTACACCTCGCATATCTCCACGCGCGAACTCAACAATTTTCTGCAGGAAGTAAAAGCGGCGCACTCGCCGCCCATGGTCCGGGGGCGCCAGCTGAAGATGTATTACATCAGCCAGCCGGCGACATCGCCGCCGCGCATCGTCATCCAGGTCAACAACAAGGGGCTGGTGACCAGGCCCTACGCCACCTACCTGGAGAACACCATGCGCGAGCGCTTCGGATATTTCGGCTGCCCGCTGGTGATCCAGTTCCGGGGCAAAAAGGGATAATGGCGCTGTCGATCCTCATAATAATCGGCGCCTACCTGCTGGGCTCGGTGCCGTTCGCGCTGGTCGTCGGCAAAGGCATCTATCACGTCGATGTACGCAAGGGTGGCTCGGGGAACATCGGCACCACCAATGTGTTCCGGGTGCTGGGCAAGGGTCCGGGTATCGCCGTCTTCGTGGGCGACCTGCTCAAGGGCTTCATCCCCGTCTTCTTCGCGGTCACGTTTATCGACCCCGACAATGCAGCCCTGGTTGCCGTGCTAGCAGCTGGCGCCGCCATCGCCGGGCATACCTTCTCAATTTTTTTGAGGTTCAAGGGAGGCAAAGGCGTTGCCACTGGCGGTGGCGCGGTTCTGGCGCTGATGCCGTTACTTTTCCTCATTGCTTTCGGGGTCTTCTGGGTTGTATTGCTTGTAGGCCGCTTCGTATCCGTGGCGTCGCTGGCGGCGGCTGTTTCCCTCTGTGTCGGGGTGATCGCCGACAGGCAGCCAGTGCCCTATATAGTCTTCACCTTCGTGGGCACGGCCGTGATATTCTACGCACACCGCTCCAATATCAGGCGGCTGCGCAAGGGAGAGGAGAACCGGGTGACCTTTCCGTGGAACCGCAAATGAACGGCAGCTCCAGAGAGTGCCGCAAATGAAGGGCAGCATCAAGGCATCGGTCGTCGGTGGCGGCAGTTGGGGAACCGCGTTCGCGCGGCTGCTGACGCGCGCGGACATAGACACCGAGTTGGTCTGCCGCCGGGCCGAGCAGGCCGACGCCATCAACACCAGCCATCACAATCCCGACTATCTTCGCGACATCGAGCTGCCCGCCGGCATGACGGCGTCGTCATTCGATGCGAACCGCCTCGACGAAGCCGACCTGGTCGTAATCGCCATTCCCAGCAAGGCCTATCGCCAGGTCGTGCACGTCATCACGCCGCTCATCAACCCGGACGCCGCCGTCCTCAGCCTCACGAAGGGCCTCGAGCCGGGGACGCTCAAACGCCTGTCCGAGGTGCTGGCCGAGGAGCTGCCGCAGCCGGCCGGCTCGCGGGTGCTGGTGCTGTCGGGACCGAATCACGCCGAAGAAGTGGCTCTCGACATCCCGACGGCCACGACCATCGCCTCCACCGATCTCGAGCTTGCCGCCCGCGTGCAGCAGATGGTCTCCACCGACACTTTCCGTCCCTATATCAATCCGGATCTCATCGGCGTGGAGCTTTGCGCCGCCGCCAAGAACGTCATCGCCCTCGCCGCCGGCATGAGCGACGGTCTGGGCTTCGGCGACAACACCAAGGCCAGCCTCATCACCCGGGGCCTGGCCGAGATGTCTCGCCTGGGCGAGAAGCTGGGCGCCCAGCCGGCCACCTTCTCGGGCCTCGCCGGCATGGGTGACCTCATCGCCACATGCACCAGCCGCCACAGCCGCAACCGCATGGCCGGCGAGCTGATCGCCAGCGGCATGACCGCCGCCGAAGCCGAGGCGGAGATGGGCATGGTCGCCGAGGGCCTCACCAGTGCCGCATCCGTGCTCGAGCTGGCGCGCGCCAACGCCGTCGAGATGCCGATCGCCGAGCAGGTCTGCGCGGTCATCTACGAAGGGAAGGACGTGCGCCGGGCCGTGGCGGAGCTCATGAACCGCGCCCCCCGCCCGGAATGATGGCCGGACAGCCCGACCTCACCGGGGCCCTCTTCCTGATCGACGGCAACAGCCTCGCCTACCGCGCCTTTTACGCCCTGCCGGAGACCATCGCCACCAGCGACGGCTTTCCAACCAACGCCCTTTACGGTTTCACGACCATGCTCATCAAGATCCTCACCGACTACAGGCCCGCCAACGTGATCGTGGCCTGGGATGCCGGCAAGAAGGTCTTCCGGCACGAGGCCTTCGAGGAGTACAAGGCGGGCCGCAAGCCCATGCCCGACAACCTGTCGCTCCAGTTCGCGCATTTCGAGGAACTGGTCGAGTCCTTCGGCTTCGGCAACCTGAAGAAGGAAGGCTACGAAGCTGACGACATCCTCGCGACCCTGGCCCGCGAGGCGCGCGAGAGCAGCCGCAAGGCGGTCATCGTCACGGCGGACCGCGACGCCCTGCAACTGGTGGGCGACGATATTTTCGTGATGACCAACAGCAAGGGCATCTCCGAAGTGAAAGTCTACGATCCCGGGGCGGTCGAGGACCGCTACGGCGTGACGCCGTCCCAGGTGCCCGACTTTATCGGGCTCAAGGGCGACAGCTCCGACAACATCCCGGGAGTCCCGGGCATCGGCGACAAGACCGCCGCCGCCCTGCTAGCCGGCAGGGACTCGCTCGAGGACGTGCTTGATCATCTTGATGAACTGAAGGGCAAGCGGCGCGAACTGCTCGATGAGTACCGGGAACAGGCGCTCATGTCAAAAGAGCTCGCAACCATGAACGACGAAGTGCCGGTCGAGACCATCACGCTCGACGCGGTCCCCATCGCGCCCGACGCGGATAAACTTCGCGCATTCCTGTCGCGCTTCGAGTTCAACAGCCTCATCAGGCGCGTCGAGGATTTGGGTCTGCTGAAACCAGCGGCGGCGCCGGCAGGCGAGCTGGAGCTAAAGAAGATTTCCATGGATGAACTGGCGGCCGCGATGGCGGCTGGCGGCGAGGTAGCACTCGCCTGGGAAGCGCACGAAGGCCGGGTCAGAGCGGCGGCCATGATGACGCGATCGGACGGGGCCGCACCTGCCAGCGCCGCACCTGGCGTGTCCGCTCATCGCGACGTCCTCCTCGCCGACACCAATGCCGCCGGTTTCGCCGCCGCCATGTCAGGACTCGCGGATAAGGTAGCCCTGGCTCCAGGCGGCAGTAAGACTCAATCCCTCGTCTGTCACGATTACAAGGCGCTGCTCGAGCTGGCGCCCGCGGCTCCCGCCTGCGCTCACGACACGATGATCGCTGCCTATCTGCTACGGCCCTCAGCCCGCACCTACGCGCTCGCGCAGCTGGCTGACAGCGAGGGCATCCGCGTCGAAGTCGCCTCAGGAACCCCCGGCGAGCGTGAGCTGGCGGCGGACGCCGCGCGGACCGCTGAACTGGCGCACCTGCAAAAGGCCCGGCTTGGGCAGCTCGGCCTCACGCGTCTCTACGACACGATCGAGATGCCGCTGATTACCGTGCTGGCTGGCATGGAGGCGACAGGCATCAGGATCGATCTGCCGCGCCTGGGTGAGCTGGCATCACGTGTGGCCGACCAGCTCGACCAGCTCGCCGACGAGATCCACGACCTCTGCGGCGACAGCGATTTCAACATCGATTCACCTCAGCAGCTGGCCGCGGTGCTGTTCGAAAAGCTCAACCTGCCACCGGGCAAGAAGACCAAGACCGGATATTCGACCGACGCCTCCGTGCTCAAGAACCTTCGCGACCGGCATCCTGTCATCAGCCGGATCGAGACCTACCGTGAGCTGGCGAAGCTGTCGGGCACCTACCTGCAAGCGCTGCCGCAACTGGCCGATCCCGAAACCTGGCGCATCCACACGACCTTCAACCAGGCAGTGACCGCCACCGGGCGCATCTCATCCAGCGATCCCAACCTGCAGAATATCCCAATCCGCACGCCACTCGGCGAGAAGATCCGCGACTGTTTTATAGCCGCCGAGGGTTCGCGCCTGGTTGTCGCCGACTACTCGCAGGTCGAGCTTCGCATCATGGCGCATCTTTCCGAGGAGCCCAAGCTGCGGCAGGGCTTCGCCGCCGGCGATGACGTCCACCGCGATACGGCCGCCGAGGTCTTCGGCATCGAACCGGCCGAGGTCACCAGCAAGCAAAGGGGGCGCGCCAAAGCCGTGAATTTCGGCATCATGTACGGCATCAGCCCCTTCGGCCTGGCGGAGCAGTTGGGGATATCGCAGTCAGAGGCAGCGGGCTACATCGAGACCTATCTGGCCCGCTACCCCAGGGTCGCCGCTTTCCGCGCCGAGATAATCGAGCACGCCGCCGCCGACGGTTACGTCACCACGCTGCTCGGCCGCCGCCGGCAGATACCCGAGCTACGTTCCGGCGAGGACCGCGTCCGCCGGCTCGGTGAGCGGCTGGCGGTGAACACGGTCATCCAGGGAAGCGCAGCCGACATTATGAAGATAGCCATGGTCAACGCTCATCGGGCGCTGCAGGATGAGGGGCTCCAGGCCCGCCTCGTCCTCCAGGTCCATGACGAACTGGTATTCGAGGCGCCGGAAGCAGAAACGGGCGCAGTCGCAGAGCTGGCGCGCCGCGAGATGGCCGGAGCCTGGGAACTCGACCCGCCGCTGGTGGTCGACCTCGGCGTCGGCGAGACCTGGGTCGAAGCCAAGTAGCTCGGCATCGCCCCCGGCTCGTTGCCGGCCGGACCGCCGCGCCCCATGCGTGAACACCATCCCGCCGGGGAATAAAGGAAGACAATGACCAGGAAGCTCATTTCCATGCGGGTAATCGTCTACGAGGCGGTAGCCTTCGGCTTCCTCTATTTTTTCGAATGGGCAGATGAGATATTCGATATCCCGCACACCGTGTTCGGTCTGGAACCGACCCCGATCAACTGGTCCGAAGCCCTGATCGAATCGACCATCACTTTCATCCTCGCGGTCATCACCATCAACCTCACCTGGTACTACCTGCGCGAGATCCGCTATCTCGAAGGTCTCCTGCCGGTCTGCTCCGTCTGCAAGAAGATCAAGGAGGACAACGGCGAGTGGGTCCCCTTCGAGATCTACGTCAGGGATCATTCCGGCGTTAAATTCACTCACGGCCTCTGCCCGGACTGCGCTGAGTCCTACTACGAGGAGATTGAGAGGCTGGGCAAGTAGACGACAGCTGAAGTCCTCTCAATACCAAATTACTTAAAGTAAATAAAACGCGGTGCCGACCATCTGCTTAACGGGCAACTTTTTTGGGGGCATCATGCGGGAGCGAAAAATACTTCTAGCGGTCTTCGCGGTAATGCTGGCTCTCGCGCTCCCGATCATCGCCATTGAGGCAACTCCCGCCCTTACGGCGACCAGAACTTCGACTACTCCTACCGCGACCACATCCGAAAACGGTCAGAACCAGTCCTCTCAGCAGCAATCGTCAACCGACTACCAGACCTACACCAATTCCCCCGATTCCGTGATCCAGCTATTGAAGGACAGCGAGGCAGCCGTGAAAGCCGCCTCGGACAACGGGATGGGTGTGCATATCTATGAAAAATCGTACTTCTCCATCGAGGGCGAGGCCACGATCTTTGAAAGTGAGGGCGATATCATGCTGCCCGACCGCGCCAAGCTGACGGCGGAGATCCACTTGCCCAAGCGGGAGCAGCCGTACGGATGGGACGGCGGTCCGCTGACCGTGCAGGCGATCCAGATAGGCAGCACGCTCTACCTCAAACCGTCGTTCAGCAATACCTGGAGCGTCTTCCAGATCGAGAAGGAATCCGACCCTGTCGTCTCCGACGTCGACCTCGAAGCCATCAATTTCTACGACTACATCAAGTCTTCGAGCAACCTGGGCCTGGAAACCATGCCTAATGGAAACAAGGCCTACCATGTCGAAATCGAGATCGATACACCCAAACTCATAGAGAAGATCAAATCCGTGATGAAGCCGGACAAGGTCGAGAAATACGGATCGGACCTGGACAAGATGAAATCGTCCGTCGTTACCTCGGATACCTGGATCGGCGCCGATAATCTGCTTGTTTATCAGGCTTTTTACAAGATCGATAACGTCGACCTGCAGCTTTCTTGCGACGACGCCTTCAGGTTGTCGAACTGGGGAGAGGTAGTAGATATCTCGCCCCCGGTGGACGCCGTTCCCGTGTCGGGCGCGTCCGCTGGCTCCTCTTCTGTCTGAACTTCCCGCTTTTCCCTGCAATTCCCTTTCCATCGTTCCCCGGCTTTATGTATAATGACATTCTGGCACGCAAAGCGCTTGCTGCGCTGCGGTGCCAAATTTATTTGGAAAGGAAATCAACAACTAAATGCAAAAGACAAACGAAGAAGAAGAAATCACACTTGTTGAAGGGAGCGGGGGACTGCTCAAGATCGTAGACGGGAAGGAAGAACCCAACTACGATGCGACCATCACGGAGTTCCAGGAAGGAGACATTGTCTCCGGTGAGGTAGTCCGGATCGACAAGGACGAGATCCTGGTTGATATAGGTTATAAATCGGAAGGCGTGATCCCGGCCAGCGAGCTGTCGATCCGCAAGTCCGTAAGCACGCAGGAAGAAGTGAGCGTCGGAGACAAGATCGACGCTCTGGTCATGCAGAAGGAAGACGCCGAAGGGCGCCTCATCCTCTCCAAGAAGCGGGCCCGCTTCGAGCAGGCCTGGAAGAAGATCGAAGAGGTCGAGCAGCAGGGCGGCACCATCGACGGCACTGTCATCGAGGTCGTCAAGGGCGGCCTCATCCTGGACCTGGGCGTGCGCGGCTTCCTGCCCGCGTCGCTGGTCGACATCCGCCGCATCCAGAACCTGGACGAGTACCTCGGCCGGGTCCTGACCTGCAAGGTCATCGAGCTCAACCGCAGCCGCAACAACGTCGTGCTCTCCCGCCGCGCTGTCCTCGAAGAGGAGCGCAAGGAGGTCCGTGAGCAGATACTCGGCAAGCTCGAGCCGGGTGACGTCGTCGAGGGCATCATCTCGAACATCGTCGACTTCGGCGCCTTCGTGGACCTGGAAGGCATCGACGGTCTCATACATATCTCAGAACTCTCATGGGGACACGTCAATCATCCGTCCGAGGTGCTCACCGTGGGCCAGAAGGTCAAGGTCAAGGTGCTCGACATCGACCG